>Ga0065711_1008219_pt1 | contig 16920 bp, 5 predicted proteins | sample Hoacrofraction12_FD_59098 | JGI IMG/M metagenome (GOLD analysis project Ga0065711, IMG submission 59098) | Hoatzin crop microbial communities from Cojedes, Venezuela - Epithelial fraction 12 v2 (version 2) | ecosystem: Host-associated > Birds > Digestive system > Esophagus > Crop | place... | reverse complement strand
TGCATTACCAAGAGGGGGTAGTAATCAGAAGGCCGCACCAGACCAGGGAGTTTCTTCGCAACATCCCTAACCCGGGCCCCAGGGAGGCAGCAGACTTCCCTGTGGGATGGGAATCTATAGAATCATAGAATGGTTTGGGTTGGAAGGGGCCTTAGAGATCATATAGTTCCAACCCACCTGCCATGGGCAAGGACAACTGATTAATGGTTACAGTTAATAGTTATTGATTAATGGTTATTAATCAATAACTGTGCTATGTCACCACTGTGACATGGCACAGATATGCCATATAGCCACTGGAAAAGGAAAATAAACCAACACAAATAAGCTGTATAGCTCCTCTGTGACACTGAAAAAGGAGAAATACTTTGGTCACAATTAGCAGAGTTCCCCTGGGTTAGAGAAACCACTAGTTGCATGTAAGTGCAGAATCATACCCAGTACCTCAAAGGAAGTGATTATCCCCCTCTATTCAGTAGACCGCATCTAGAATATTGTGCTCAGTTTTTGGTCCACCAGTACAAGAAAGACATTGATAAACTGGAGAAAGTTCAGAGGATGGCCACTAAGATAGTCAGAAATGCGCTGGAGTTCATTCCCTGTGATGATAGGCTGAGGGAACTTGGCTTCTTTGGAGAAGAGAAGGCTTCATGGGGACCTAACAATAGCTTCCCAGTACAAGGTTACCAAGCTGGACCCAGGCCCTTCACAGTGGTCCATGTTAGGTGGACGAGAGACAATGGACATGAGTTGGAAGAAGAGAGGTTCTGACTTGATATAAGGAAAAACTTTTGGCCAGGAGGACTGTCTTTGAACTGGAGATTGGTCTAGAGATCTCCTGAGAAGCTTTCCAACCTAAATTACACTATAATCCTATACTAACAAGCCATATGCAGGTTTGTGAACATGGAATGAAACGTCAGAGAAGGCACACTGCCACACTATGGCAACAAGCTGAATAGCAGATGACATCCTAAAGTAGGATATATGAAATAGTTTAATAGCTATTGGAACTTAATATTGTTAAAAATTTGCCATACTATGTGTATTTGTTTCCAACTTTCAGTATGTTAAATGCTATCCCATACACATTCTGCATCTCTTTTCTGATGTTCTCTATCTTTTCTGCTCTCCTCTTGTTCTCACTTAAATACCCCCAAAAAAGCTTTCCTTATCTTCCCTACTTTGTCCACTGCACTCATTTTTCTTCCAATGAGAAGAGGTGGTATCACCTGTACAAGAAAATGGAAAAACTACATATCTTTATTTGGAAAGGAAAAAAAATCTAGACGATTTTAGCTGTTCTGAGGCAGCCAAGAAGATACTGAATCTAAATCAACATCCTGATTTGTAGCAACTTTTAATTGGATAGCCTCAAGGTTGGAGAATTTTTAAAGCGAAGGCTTCATCTCATCTCTTCATTTCCAGTCTCCTATAGAATAGATCCTCTGTGTGCTCAGCCACAGGCAACATCTCACTTTTTGTGTTATTCACCAGGAATTAACACTGACATAGCATGCTTTCTTCCCAGATCTCAGGTGCTATGCACAGTATCTCTGTGTGTGTGAGGGATGAAATAATATTACTGCTGCCCTTTTCATATATATTTTATCAGCAGTAAAGGCTAGGTAAGACACAGCTTCTGACTCCCTTGCTTGCATCTGAATAGTGCTTTCTTCCACAAGAAGCAATTTGAAAGGAATTAATCAGCCTGAGTACAGGTGGTAAAATCGGCCCTTCAACTTAAGAGGATGACTCTTTTGCTGCCCCCAGTGACTTCATCAGGAGCAGGTAAGTAAGCTGTTATAACAGCCAAGCAGGACAGGACTGAGATCCAATCCCAAGAAAATCTAGAATCAACAAAGATAACTTCTGGGATTTCTTCTGTGTTTTCTGTTAACAACATAGAGAGCTGAGAGATCTGCTGAGATGTGGTGGTTTTTTTGTTTGTTTGTTTTGTTTGCCTTCTTAAAAGAAGTCAGAAATACGCTAACTAGTTCTGCTGGAAAATGTACATTCCCAGATCCAAGTTGAACTTCTTGAGAAGAGCTGAACTCAGGCAATGAATCTGCTTTCATACGAGTATCATGACCTTAACAAAAATGAAAGTGAGGTGAAGTAAGCCTTGGAGTGGACTTTTAATGGCAGTCAGGCGTTCTGCCAAGTTTAGGTAAGAAGGCTCTACACAGATATTCCTCCCCTCCCCTGATAAAGAATAGTATGCAATTAACAGCACTGAATCTAGCAGCAGGAAGTAACATTTCACCGAGTTTCCAAATGCAACTTGATTAGCCTTTCAGTGTTAAAATTAAAGCTGTGAGAGCTCAGGAGGATCTGCCATCTCAGCAGACTCCTAGGTTTGTTTGCTTAAAAAAGAGTTTTTACTATTCCTTTTGCTGTCATTAAAATAAACTGAGTTAAAACAATGAAAAAAATAGAACAAATTTAGGATAGCTTCAGATCCCTATAAAGTAGAACAGCAAGAGATTAATGAGAGTAAAGAACAGACTAAAATGAGAGGTTCATTTGGTTTTGACATTTAACATGTATAAATAAAACTCTCCTTACACAAGAAGTTGCATGTCTGAGCCCCAGAACCTGTACTGTAATCCTGATTTGCATTGACACTGCAATTTACTTTGAGGAGGAGAGAATTTTGTTTCTATTTAAATATTATGAACTCGTTTTATGTTTAAATATTATAATCTTGCCATGCATCTGTCACCATAAGGTCTTCATTTCTTTTGCTCTTTAACACAATCTTTGTTGTAAATTTTAAGTTTCACACTGAAAGATGAATGATCCATTTCATGTCTACCCTAATTTGAGTTATATGTTGCACTGTCTTTTGCTTTCCCATGACAGCGTTGTGAAGAGTTTTGCACTATTTGTTCAACTGTTAAATTCCCCACTGGCATGGGTCTGATACTGCAAACCATAATTAGTAAGATGAAGCCAGTCTGCATTACCTCTTATGTAGAAATTGTCAGTATAGACATGCATTAGTTCCAGAGACGCTGTAGAAAAGATGAAAATATGCCATATCATCATGAATAATTTCACCATCAACACTGCATAAGTGGTTTTAGTCCCTGACCTATTCCCATGATAAATTTGTATTTGTCTAAGATGGATGGTGTACACACTGTCAGTATATATTGCATAGAGAGAGAAAGAAGTATCTTTTGTAGTATCTTCTGTTATTTTTATGCTGGATGTTAAATGTATACTATATTAATTAGAAAAACTAAAACATGTATTGTTTTACTATAAGCACTGGCTCTTGAAACTAAAGTATCAGACAAAACCAGTATCTAGCATAAAGTCAGAAGAAAACTTTCATGTTGAGAATTTACTTATTACATCCATTGATTACAGGTTTTTCGCAGTCCTCAAAGACCCAAAATCCTGTAGGAACTTCAGGATTCAAAAGACATGGGCTATTTAAGATTGTCTGGGGGCTGAATTTTAGGGTAGAGAACTCAGCCCTTTGTTCAGAGGTGTTTCCTGGATACAGTCACATCTTTTACAGACATATAAAAACCAAACTGAAAATACAAATAAACAAAAATGGTCATTAAAAATGTAAGTTTCATTTGCAGTAAAATTAGACTGTACAATTGTTCTCCTAGCTCAGTCCTGTACAGCCTGCGATTTGTCATAAATGATGGGGAAGTAGCAGAGAGACTCTAAAATCCTCCCATCTATTACCACTCAGCTGCAACCATTCATAGGCATACATACAGAACTAAACTGAGATATTAGTTGTAATCTTCCCATTTCTTTTCATTTTTTCTTCTCAGTCCTTTCTGGTATGTGTGCAACCAACCAATTCTCATATTTTGGTTCAAACCAGAGAAGTCAACCTAGAAGACTGAACTCCATATTTTCATATAAATTCATCTGTTGGCAAGTGTTGACGTGGCACAATGCAGTACTATATATTTGCTTAGCTCTCAAAAACCCCTATAGCTTTAGAAGATCAATGTTTTCTTAGGCTTATTGCTTTGGTGATAAAGCAGAGTAAGTTGCCCAGGGCAGAACAATGCTGTAATTCATCTCTGTTGCATTTGGAACCTGAGTTAGCATGGATATATCAGCACAATCTTGTTTTCTTCCATGTAGGCTGACCTTCCTGATGTGGAAACAACTCCTGAAATTTTTCACATTGTTCTGCCATGAATGAGTGAAATACTGGCAATGAAGAAATCAGTAACAAAAATTCCTGGAGGTAGTTGCTGTCAGGGTATTGCCACTAGATACCAATTTCATTTTGTTAATGAGAAAGAATAAAGTGGTCAGGTACATGCCTTTTGAAGCAGAGGTAGGGTCAAAAGCACAGCCTTACATTTTCTTTGCAGGGCAGCGCAAAGGAAATTAACATTTGGGTGCTATATTCCAGGAAGCTTCTGTGTTTCTGCACAGAAACTTGTTTTTTTAGTTTAGACACCCAAATTGGGTGTTTTATATTAAAGTATATAATCACTCTTGTTGGTGTGGAAACTGCAAATTATTTTTATGTCTGTTTAGCTTTTTCCTGGCCTGATTACTGCACACATCAGCTATTTGTTATATATTCTGTTTCTTTACACTGTCTTCTAGACTAGAAAATATTCTTTCCCGTTACGGAAAGACCTTCACTTTTTCTGAGGTTGAAATTTATTTAAATCAATCTAGCTGCAGGATAGCCTTTTAGCTCTGGTTCCGCATCCTGCAGGCTCTTTCTACAGCTTTCAAGTTTGAACTCAAGTCCTTTATCTCCTGTTACCTTGGAATCTCCCTGCTGAGGTTCATAATGTACGTGCAGCAAATTTGCATGACAACTTTTTTTTCTAGGGACTTTACCTTTTCTTTTGGTACTTTAAAGCAGGCCAAAAAAACCTGAGAAGCCTTGTGCCAATTTAGTCTTCTCAGGAGAAAGTTTCCTTATTCCCTACAAATACTGGCGCCTGGGTGTTACCGTAACACAAATTTCTTCTTGCTGTTCTCTTCTTCATTGTTTGTATATCTCATTTTCCTGGCCCAGGAAATGGGTTGCAGAAAGAAAGCACTAAACACTTGATGCCAACCTCCTGCACTGCCCATCACCTCACTGAGGGAATTGGGATGGACAGAACATAACCCATGGTGAAAATACAGGAAACTGAGACTTGCAAGTGGGAAAGCGTAGGAGTTTGACTTGAGCTGAGCCTGGGGACGAGGCGATATAGATGACTCCATAAGTTTTTGTTTAATTACTTATGTTTTCTTTTTCCCAATACTTAAATCAGTGATTAGAAGTTTCTGTTGATTGGCAATAAATTAATTAAAAAAAATATCCCTGAGTATTAAGACTGCTTCACCTGTGACAGCATTTAATTTCTTTCGATGTGGAGGAAAAGTACTCAAAGAAACTTGGGCTCGTAAGTTCCGCTATACTTTGGTTTTGTTACCTAGTTTCCCTAGGACATCGAAGTGGTACAGAGTTGGAGACAGCTGGGAACAGCTATATCTGGACACTCATCTGGGAATAATTCCTATCTAGTTTAAACCCTTGGGCTAACCCAAACCTCTGTTCTTTTGACAGGTGACAGAACTAAGAGCTTCAAATATCTTCATGTGTACCTATTTGTACTCTTAGGAATTGCCTCAGATGAACTTTCATTCTGTGAGTGCATTCTGAAATTGTAATCACCAAACAATAATTTTCTGCCTTGAATCCTAATTCTCCACTGGTTTGCACCTTGTGTATTAATTTGCACATATGCAGAGTGACATTAGGTATTAAATGAAACCAGTCCAGTTTGGTAACAAATTGCATATCTGTTGAAGAGGTGTAAATTATTGTGATGAAATGTAACAGAGTAGGGAATTGAACCCTTTGTGGTAAAGTGAAGTGATTTTGTCCAATTTCTTTCTCGTGATGTGGAAAATACAAAACATCTTTTTGCCTGACTTTGTAGCTATTAAATCATCTATGTGTATCCTCAGATGATACTAGCCAATAATCAACAATTAGGGCCTGAAATTGTTGTCTGTCTCATTCTTAAAACATTAGCAACCAGCACAATAATAATTCTTCAAAGAAAATATTTTCATTTAAATAATGACAGCACCAAAATTTTTGTCAAAATAATTTTTTCCTGAGATAACAACCATTGCTTACTAAGTGGGATTGGCATCCTGTGGCTTCCAAAATGAATATTGACTGTATAAAATGAAAACCCAATTTTTATATGTACTGTTTTTAATGTAACATTTAATACTAGTTTAGAAATCAATACTTAGTGAAAATAAGTGTTCACAGAATCATAGAAATATTGGTTGGAAGAGACCTTTGAGGACCATCTAGTCCAACCTTCTGCTCAAACCAGGACTATTGCCAGCACTAGATAGTCAGCTATGTCTTCTTAACACAAAAAGAGGGCATATAGGAAGAGGAAGCTAGAACAGGCGCCGAGGGCATATAGGAAGAGGAAGCTAGAACAGGCGCCAAAGGCAAATGCTATAAAAAAATTGCTTGGGAACTTAAGGATGACATCTCAAAGGCCAAACTTAGCTGGAGCTAAAACTAGGTAAGGACATAACGAGTAGCCATACGTGATGCTACCAGTATGACAGGAACAAAAGGAAAATGTAGGTCTGTTGATCAAATGGTCTAATCCTGTACTATGCTATTCTGAAGCTTTTCATTTGCCTGCAGTTGACTAAGCAACGGCGTAAGCATCCTTGATGGCTGGATTCACAATGCAGGAATGCATTAATGAATCAAATATAACTACGTTATTTTATCTAATTGTTTTACAGCCTGGTTTTAACTTGCAGTATCAAGTTCTGTGTATGTCAGTTGAGCTAGAAATGGATTTTAAAAGTTTTCCTTTTCCTTATTCCGCCTTTGTGACTAATTATACTTCAAGTTAAAATAGCACTCCACGTCACAGAGGAAAAAGTAATTTGTTATCATTGTGGCAGGAATTGCAGTTATAAAAGTTGTATGTTTCTTGTTGACACTAGGCTATAGTTCATGAAACTTCAGCTGGTTACAGCCAAGTCAGTGGAACTATGTGAATTTCTATCAGGTAAGGATCTGACTGTCAGTCATGGTTTAGCCCCATCCACCATCCTAGTACCATGTGGCCACTTGCTCACTCCTCTCACCCGGTGGGATGGAGAGGAGAATCAGAAGGAAAAGGTAAAACTTGTGGGTTGAGATAAAGACAGTTTAATATGACAGCAAATGAAGAGAAAAAAATAATACTGATAAAAAGAATATACAAAGCAAGGGACACACAATGCAATTTGTCACCATCCAGAAACTCAATGCCCAGCCTGTCCCTGAGCAGTAATCCCTGCCCCACGGCCCACTCCCCAGTTATACACTGGGCATGAGGTCACATGGTACTGAATACCCCCCTGGCCAGGCTGGGTCAGCTGCCCAGGCTGTGCCCCCTCCCAGCTTCCTGTGAAAATTAATTCTATTCCAGTCGAAACCAGGACACCCTCAAAAAAATAAACCTAAAACAAGCACCAAGTTGCTAGGTGATAATGCATTAACAGATTTTTATTTAGCCTTTTGGATATTTTGTCATTAAAACACTTAAATCAAAACAAAGTAATTCTGACGTTGACAGAGTACTTCGCATTCAATATGATTGCTTCATTAACTTATTTTTTCCCCGTTGTCTCAACTTCTCCCATTCATTTCTTCCTTTTGTCTGCCAGTAAAGGTCCTTCCCCATGCTTAAAAAGGAAGGTATCCAAACACCCTGTTCGGTACTCACACCACATTCTCTTTCTCAGTGTTTTCTGTGCCAGAAGAAAATGAGGAAGAAAATTCTCCTGGAATTTGGAAAGAAAGCATCTCTCTTTGGCTTTATGCTGAACGCTGCATTACAGTCACTTTGTTCCTTTGCTCCTGTACTTGGCAAAGTTTGAATTTCCCAGTGATGTCTGTATTGGCAAACATGTTGAATTATTGTTAAAAATGAACCCCAACAGAGATTTTTGTGTAGCTACAATTTTTTGTTGTGAGATTGTTTCCATCATTATAGTTCAAGCCTATGGGAAATAACTTTCAGGAGTTTTTGTTTGCACGTGTGCTCTCGCTCGCTCTCTTCCTGTGCTTGCTCGTGGTCTCCCTGACACATACACACTGTTAGCCTTCATCTAGAGAAAGAAATTTATAGCTTTGAAAAATAAATTACAGAAACTGGAACATGGGTTTGACAACAATAAGAATGGGTTTTCTAATTGATTATATCTGTCCTTTATTAAGAAATAAGATGTCCTGTCTGTGTTTTAGGTTTTGTGGTGTGACTATTTAATGTCTATAGCTATTTATCAAATACTATTTGACATAGTATGTATAAAATTCTTTAGATGAGTGCCCCATGTATCCACTCTCCAGCAGTGTTCTACAGCCAATGACTTAAAGGTGCCAGTTGGTTACTGCTTAATTCTGTATTCTTTATTTGCGGTCTACGACTGAAATAGAGACATGATTTCTTATCCGTGCATCATGACAATCAATTCTACTTTCAAAGCTTATAGTTCACTCTCTAGTTTGTACTAAAAGTGAAAGGCCAAAAATATTCTGAACAAAGAGAAGCAAAGAAGTCAGGAACAAACATCCTTTTGATCTTGCAGTGAGGAAAGAAAATTAATTGGTAGAGCTACCAAAGGTGGACATAAAAAGGGAATATCACTAGAAAAAGCCAACTGAACTACTTGAGCTAAACACTTGGCCAGTTACTTGTAAGACTAAGCTGCTAGCAGTATGAAGTCTTCAAAGGGATAATGGCCTGAACTTTACAGATGCTTGAATTTGCAGTGTTTTACCAGAAGGGAATATTTTAAAAATTAAAAAATAAAGTATTAAAAATGTTAGGACCACAAGTCTATTCCTGTTAAAACTCACGCATTTTGCTGTGACTTTCAGTGAAAACAGAATCAAGCGTTCATGTTGCTTGTGGTGATTACTAAGTTGCTAGTACTGTAACACTGGTTAAATTCATCCTGATAATGTCTACAACCCTTAGTTATATCGTTCTAAAACTACTTTCAGTATGAATAAATGACTGGACAAAAAGATGTGTAGATATATAGAGGACATACTTTTAAAAATTTCTATTATACCCAGTGCCATTAAATCACAGATTAAATGCTGCAGGTTTTCTGTATGTCATCTAGAAGAAGTTTATTAGTTCCAGAGTTTGCCATGATGAAGAGATGTCATTCCTCATCGAGTTCAGCTCTGAAATCCCAAAGCTGAGACAAGACAAGGTGACTGTCTTGTTAGAAATGTCCCTGAGGGCGTTTGAGTGATTATCAGACTCTGAAGGGCAGCCTAGTTCTAGACAAGTAACTTCCTTAAGGCCTGCTTTTTTAGGAATTAGCACAGATCTGCTTACTGTGGGCTTCACAGCAGATAAAAACATCTTTCCAAGAGTCAGTCAGAGCTTTTAAAGAAAAACATGACAACATAACTTAGAGGAACTCTTGGCAGAACTCGACAGCTTGGCGTCATTTGAGTATTTGAATGAAGATATTAGATGTGCAAGCAGAGTAGAAACTGCTGCCAAGACAAGGCTTGGACAAAACTCCTGCAGGTATATTTTACAAGGCATCTTCCGAGAGGGTAATCTTTCCAAGTACGTTGAGAATGGGGGAAAAGGAAAGAAAAAAAGGAATGTGGAAGACTTTTAGCCTTCAATAACTCATATAGGAGGTTGGCAGAAAAAAAATTGGAAACAGACATCTTGAAAATTGATATCCGTTTAGGGCAATAGTTAGTGGGGGGGGTTGGGATCTGGGTTTTTTGTTTGTTTGTTTTTTTACTAACTCCTTGAGAAACAAGGCTTACTTGATGTTACCGTCTCTGTTTCTCTCCATCTGGTCATTGTACCCATAATGTCTGAAATGATAACTGCTTTCAAGCAAATTTGAAATGTACTGAAATTCCTACGAGATCTGTGGAAACTGGCACTTAGATGCAGGAGGTTCATTCAAAATAATGTGCCGCTACAGAAGCAGGCAGAATACACCTGGTTCTTTGGAATAAAGGTGAGATTCTTGGTGACTGAAGCTTGGTAGGGATCAAAGGATACAAATTCACAGGGAGGTTCTATTACTTCTCCTATTTGTGGGTTTTGGATTTTTTTTGACCTTTGAGAATACTTTATTAAGTTCTGTGCAACAGCTAGGAAGGAAACGTGTAAACTTCTAAGATCACATTCTTCATGTGGAAAAGAGATTGTCTTATAAATACTCTTAGATATTTGGTTGTCTGAAAATTCAATTTTGGACTATAATCCTTACTGTCATATCTGAAGATGGACATTTCCTGGAAAAAAATTTGAGAAATACAAACTGTAGTGAGTCATATTATTAATAAATTCAAAAAGTGCTTGAAATGTTTACCCATTAACTAGTTCTAAACTTGTTATCATATTTTTATAGCTTTAATACAAGCTTATCAGAAGCTACAGTTGTCCTTTGTCTAGAATATAGAATCATAGAATAGCCCAGGTTGGAAGGGACCTCAGAAGATCATGTGGTCCAGCCTTTCATGGGAAAGGGAGCCTTGATGGGATTATCCAGCACCCTGTGCAACTGCATCTTGAAAACCTCCAGTGATGAGGACTCTACCATGCCACTGTGGAGGTAGTTCCAGTGAATGATTGTTCGCACTGTATTAAGCTGTGGAATTCCTTTCAATTATTAATAATTTGCCTTACACACCAAGAAGATCTTTCAATTTCTTTCCTTCTAGTTCAAGTCTGACTAGCTAAGCCTAATTATTCCACTTATTACAAAACTGTTAAATCCAAAGATATCTATACTTCTGATCTCCTGAATTGAAAGGTATTAGATGAAAAAGAGATTTATTGATTTCTAGGAAGGTTTCTAGGTTTATTATTTTTGGAGAGAGGCTTGAGGAAAGCACAGAGGACTTGAAATTGAGATATGCAAAGAATGAATTTAAAATAGACGCAGTTGTTTGTAATAAAATTATATTTACACTGTAGGAACAGCTTATTAAGGTGATGTCATAACAACTATTTCCAGCAAGTGTGGAGTAATTGGCTTGAGTAGCCACTTGATGTCATCCCAGTGCTACAAAATTTGTCTAAAAACTATTTCAAAACATAGATTCAAAGAGAATGATTGTTTTATTGAACTTGGTTCATCCGTATTCCTAAAGTTTTTTTCAGTTCTCTGCAAACCTTTGCTGCTTATTTTCCTCCCACTGTGGTCAAGTAGAATCTGTTTAGAAAGCTTTCTGATGGAATGCTTAGTCTCTTCTTTTTTCTTTCACTTGAAATAGCTGCAAATTTTTCAAGAAAATTTGACTCACTCTTATCCCTCATGTAGGTTGATATCAACGGTTATGTTAATTTGGCCCAAATACTCTACCAATTCTATGTGAAAAATGTGTAGGAAATCTTTCAAGACCTTGAGTGATGGTTTTACTTCCAAGACCACTTAGCTGTGTTATGCCACCTCTGTTCTTTTTTTCTGACCAACAATAAAACCTTACAAAGGCAGTTTGATTTTTGTCCAGGAAAAGTTGTTCTTTAATGTTTTCTCCCTGGCGTCCAACTTGTTATAAAGAGTAAAAGTTCTAATCTGATCATTGTGCGTTTCTTTGATGGGTGTGTGTGTGGGGGGGGTTGGAAAGGATGTCTGTCTCTTAGACAAACTTCATAGGATTCAGAACAAAATTGTATATGGGCTTTGTGGGAATTAATTTTCTCTTACACATTTGCCAGAGTAAAATATCCCTGGTCTCTTGAAATATCTTTCTCCTACCACTCTCCCTCCTCTCACCTAGGCAGATTGCCTACATCCACCAGTTCGTTTCTCTTAATTCATTCTGTTCTTTGTACTTGTTCTCAGTTCTGTGACTGCTGGGCCTGTATTTTCTACCATACAATTTGAAATATTTTCCCACTGTACTCCCCTGGAGTGGTAAAATGTTTACTTTGACAGACTGCCACTTTATTTTCATGACTACATTATATTTACAAAAGATTACAAGTTTGTCTTGCCATTTGAAACTTTCACAAATTCTACCTCATACTATTGTATAATCTAGAATCATAGAATCATAGAATGGTAAGTGTTGGAAGAGACTTTAAAGATCATCTGGCTCCAATCCCCCTGCCATGAGCAGGGACATCTTCCATTAGACCAGGTTGCTCAAAGCCCCATCCAACCTGGCCTTGAACACTGCCAGGGAGGGGGCAGCCATAGTTTCTCTGGGCAACCTGTTCCAGTGCCTCACCACCCTCATGGTGAAGAATTTCTTCCTAATATCTAATCTAAATCTGCCCTCTTTTAGTTTAGAGCCATTCTCCTTCGTCCTATCACTACACACCCTTGTGAAAAGTTCCTCTCCATCCTTCCTGTAGGGCCCCTTCAGGTACTGGAAGGCTGCTATGAGGTCACCCCAGAGCCTTCTCTTCTCCAGGCTGAACAGCCCCAACTGTCTCCGCCTTTCCTCATAGGAGAGGTACTCCAGCCCTCTGATCATCTTCGTGGCCCTCCTCTGGACCCGCTCCAACACACCCATGTCCTTCTTACGTTGGGGGCTCCAGAGCTGGATGCAGTACTCCAGATGGGGTCTCACAAGAGTGGAATAAAGGGGCAGAATCACCTCCCTCAACCTGCTGGCCACGCTTCTCTTGATGCAGCCCAGGATATAGTTGACTTTCTGGGCTGCAAGCGCACATTGCTAACTCATGTTGAGCTTCTCATCCACCAGTACCCCCAAGTCCTTCTCCTCAGTGCTGCTCTCGAGCCACTCTCTGCCCAGCCTGTACTTGTGTTTGGGATTGCCCCGACCCATGTTCAGGACCTTGCACTAGGCCTTGTTGAACTTCATGTGGTTCACAAAGGCCCACCTCTCCAGCCTGTCAAGGTCCCTCTGAATGGCATCCCTTCCCTCCAGCGTGTCAACCACACTACACAGCTTGGGGTCGTTGGCAAACTTGATGAGGGTGCACTCAGTCCCACTGTCCATGTCGCCAACAAAGATACTGAACAGCACTGGTCCCAGTACCGACCCCTGAGGCACATCAGTCGTCACTGGTCTCCACCTGGACATCAAGCCGTTGACTGTAACTCTTTGTGTGCATCCATCGAGCCAGTTCCTTACTCAACGAGTGGTCCATCTGTCAAATCCATGTCCTTCCAATTTAGAGACAAGGACATCATGCAGGACAGTGTTGAATGCCTTGCACAAGTCCAGGTAGATGATGTCAGTTGCCTGTCCTTTATCCACCAATGTTGTAATGTTGACAAGATAAGAAGATAATTTACTGTCTGTAAACTGATACAAGAAATTTTTAAGTGTAAGGAATGAACAAGTAAGTGCACAGGATCATTGGTAATCTGAGAAATCCTGTGTGAGAAACTGTTACTCGCATTTCTGTACATGTTTGTGATCCCAGTGCCCTCTCTGACAGCTGCATAACAAAGATAAAGCTGAGACTAAGAGAGTCCGAATAGGTGTTAAGAAAGTGATAAAAAGTATAGTAGTACTTCTATAGGAACAAAAATAGATTCAAAAGCACCAGGATAATTCAGTCTGAATAAGGTGAACAACAGGGATTTGATCGAGGTGAGAAGATTACTAAGAAATGACTACTGTCTTCTTTTTAGCTCTATCTCAAAGTATGAAGCAAGGAGATAAAGTGAAATTAAAGGACAAAGGGACTTTTTTTCCTGGAGTATAATAATTCATTGGCATTTGCTGTTCCAGGAGGTCATTGAGACAAGTCAGGAGCTGTTTGTAGCCACCTTTTAAGGGTTCATTAACAGCAATTAGTAGAAAATTTTTCCTTTGAGTACTTTGCAGAACACTACTGAATAAACCAGATACAGGTTCAAAAGCAAGGACCTAAAGCACAATGGCATATAAAAGGTATATGAATTAAAAAAGAATACCTCTACTTGAGCTCCCACATCTATTCATGACCACAACAGCTACTTTAGTTGCCAGAGTGGGGATGATTATGATTGTTTTCATCCAGGTTTATAGATAAACACTTTTCATTTGCTCTTCTCATTGACAGCAATTTGGGCAAGATTCATCTGTTCAAACTTGAACACTTCCAGTGTAAGAATTTGCAAATGTTAACTCTTCTGAAGATTTCAGTGAACAGAAATAGGTACTTTTGGGGCATAATTTGTATTATCTTGCATAGATGTGTCAAACAGGTTAGATGAACAGTGTTCTAGAAGTGACTGTTTCTTCCCCTGCTGCATATTACTTCTTATTGAACAAATCTAGACAATAAAGCATCCAAAGTTAGATGAGATTAATCTTGAGTTAATCATTGCTTACATTTGCTCACAACTGTCTTACAGTTGTAGTCTTGCAAAATGTTAAGACAGTTTGTCTACAGCCTCATCTGCTTCTGCTTGGTGTCTCCATTCCTTAAATTCTTCTATATTCACTCCTGCAAAAGTGCTATTACAAAACCCTATAGCTTTGATTATCCTTGGTGATGGCTTTCATCAGATATTTATGGAATCAGTCTTTATATTACAAACTTTTATAATGGCACTATTTCAGATCTGCTAAAATCATTGTGCACAAGAGTTGGCTTTTTGTGTTTTTCAAAATCCAGACAATAATATGTTTAACTGACATAAAATCTTAGTGCCTTTCCAGTTGCTGCTAATCCACATGCAGATCTTATCTATCGAACAACAGTCTGCATATTGTAACTCAGTTTTGCAAAATACACCTCCGTTCCTGCAGACAATATCTGGTGTCTTAAGACTGAATCTCATTTACACAGTAGCTCTCTTCTGTCACCCTAGCCATCAGGGGAGACTCAGAAAAGGTGTAGATGCAATTTGATGCTATGTGTTTCCCTTGAATGTAAGTGCAGATGAGAACTTGGCTTCTAACGGAGGCAGATGGCCAGCTACCAAAAGCATTTTTATTATCACTTTGTTCATATTAGTTCAGAAGTGTGTGGCTACTTCTCTTTAGGTTTTGTGTGTGCCTGATTGCCTTCTAGTCTTGAGTGGGATCTTCACTACACTTCCATGAAGTAGGACCACTGCATTTTCTAAGTGGGGACAACCTGTCGTTGTTCCATAGCGCCTTATGTATGCTGGAAGGAGAGTGTTTACCTAGGGCACTACTCTGTTCTTCTGACTGACGTCCTGCAGAAAAGCTGTGGGATTCAGGGAGGCTGAAGTGACTTGTCCAAGACTGCACAGAAAACAGAAGTCTTGCTATATCAACACTGTTAATGCTGTTAGAGCTAAACGGTTCTTAGCTGTTTGTAGATGGTTATTAATCTGTTATTGCAAGATTTTGCCAGCATTGATGAATCTTAAATCTAACCTTTTCTATACTTCACTGATTTAGAATATTTTTCATCTACAAACCAAAAATTTGGCATATGTAAACTTAGCTAATTTAACCATTTAGATGACTTTAAATAGATAAAATTTATATGTCCTGGATTAACAGAAATTTGAAACGAGATAAGATTTTCTTAGTTCATACACAGGAAAATGAAAGCAGAGAAATGACAAATTGATGTATGAGAAGCAATATATGAGATCTGACTGATAAATTATCTTCTGATATGTTAATGTATTCCAGATAGAGAAGTTGGCAATATCATGATTTATTGAGATTTTAATAAAGTGAATTAAAAATTGAAAGGTGATCTGAGTGAAAGAATCCCCAGGAATCTTTTGAAAAAATAATTAGGAGTTTGAACATTTAAAGACTCTTTTTATAGACATAGACCCTGATATTCACATATATGCACATCTGCATTTTAACAAGATACATCTGAAAAATCTACTGAGCCTACAGTCAGTACTAGTTCTCCTTATACTTATGTAGAAATAACAAATTTTAAAATACTTATTTAGAAACACATGCTGCACTCCTGTATGCATTAAAAAATCCATATTTATAGACAGACTCTTTATTGGCCACCCAGAAAATCCTGCATGCCTGTTTGACACTGATGAGTAGAGACACAGACAACAGAGACAGATGTAAAAATACTTGAAAAATCAGATATCTGTGATTAAAACTTAGCTTTAGCCAACAGGAAACAGCTAGGTAGGACTTCTTCAAGGAAAAGTAATTCTGAAATGCCGTTTTTTCTGTTTTGCTTTCCTGCAAGAAACACAAGCAACTACTTGTAGAGAAATAAGAAATTATTGCTGTGGCAGGAAAAAAAATAATGGTAGCTGTCAGCTTAGACTGCTAGTCATTCTAATTAACTGGGTGAAACTTAAACAGCTGAGATGTATCTTCAAAATACAAGAATAGCCACCATGGCTTTAGTTTGTCTAAAAAATGCTGTTATTACTTCAGCATCTGATTCAACATGTTTGGTTGTTAATGCTCATATTGTCATTCTCTAGAAGTTCATTATATAAAAAGTTCAACTGAGAGATAATTCTTACAATACAGAATATTTCTAAACACATCAGTAATCTATTTACACTACAGTGAGTATTCAGACGACATGGATTAATCTTCAGAGGAAAAAATAATCTGATATAGCTAAAAATAACAACGTAATGACTGATATTCAACACACAGAAATAATATATTTACATAAAATACATGAGAAACAGTACCCTACTTATCTAATGTTCTTCTTTACTATTTAGCTTATTCTTTTCTCTTTTGAAATAAAGATCCATCTAGCATTTGCTGATCCCCTCCCAGCATCTAAGAATATCTGCATTTTACCACAATAAATTTAACTTTCTCCACATGAAATATGGGCACTGATTTACATGTCCCATGTATGACAGAAATGCTTTTAATGTTGACTTCTGTTGTGGTGTTTGAAATTTCTCTCAGTACAGAAGCTTTGTTGAATGTCTGCTTTTGGAGTAAATAAATGAAAGTCTTTTTTTCTCTCTTTTCTCTTTTCTCAGACG
>Ga0065711_1040471_pt1 | contig 16921 bp, 8 predicted proteins | sample Hoacrofraction12_FD_59098 | JGI IMG/M metagenome (GOLD analysis project Ga0065711, IMG submission 59098) | Hoatzin crop microbial communities from Cojedes, Venezuela - Epithelial fraction 12 v2 (version 2) | ecosystem: Host-associated > Birds > Digestive system > Esophagus > Crop | place... | reverse complement strand
CCCCCCCCCCCCCCAAAATAAGGTGACATTTCAGAAACTCAACTTTACGTTTTATAAGAATTGCATTGCTACCTGTAGCCAAAGTACGGCTCTGTTGTGAAATCAAGCTGCAAGCAACAGAAAGTTAAAGCGTTTAGAGAATGCTTTAAAATTCCTTTTAAAATTTCTGCTGTGTACACGCAGATCTGTCCACGAAGAACTGCCTTCTGTTAAAGTTCTAACAAAAAAAATGTGATTTTTAGTGTTTGTTTAAAAATTCCAATACAAGTCATATTTATGAAAACCTTTACATTGCAGTAATCATGGAAGGGCAAACTGTCTGCCATTTTTTTTTACTCCTGGCTGGTGTTATATAAAAAAGCATGCCCACAGTGCTTCCAGCGCCGATGTCAAAGCTCTGAGGGTATCTGCGGCTAAAGGAGACACGGCCTCCATTGGTTCACGGGTGGCAGCTGAGAGTCACACGGAAAGGGCTTCACGAGCCCCGACGGTTGCCTTTGTAGAATCGGTTTTACTTTCGGTGGCGAGACACGAGACACGTCGGTAAGGCAGTGCGAACGCACCGCTCCGACAATGCCAGCGGCACCCAGCAAGTGCCTTCCTGTTTTTCAGTTTTGCCAGTTCTGTGGCCGGTCTGATACGACTCGCTGGATATGAACAGGCTTTCTGTCCTGCCCTTTTTTCTCTAGATCATTTCTTTGGTGGCTGGTTAATGTTTCACGGGGCTGTAGAATTTGCTAATTGTTAACCACCGCTTGCTCCTCTCCAATACTTGGGTATGAAGGGTTGCTTCCGTTGTTTAGTGAAAAGCTTTCTTGGGCAAAGTTTAAAGATAAAACCAAAACCCCAAATGGAGAGAGCTCAGAGCAGCGACACGGAAGCTTCAGCCTGCCCTGCGCTACGTGCCAGCCCTGGGGTAAGTTCTGGCTGTTTCTCGTCGTCCAACGACTTGCTCTTACTGCGGTGGCATCCCGCGCTTTGCACCCGCACTGGTGGCCCGGTGGCTTTCCACAGACCGCAGATCCCACAGCTCAGAGTGCTGCTTGCAGCTCAGAGGCGGCAGGTGTTGCTCAGGACCTTGCTGGTTGACATGTACGTTGTTTTCTTCCAAAAAAACGCAAGTTGTGCAAGTCATGACCTGGCAGTAATATTTCTGACAGGGTGCCTGGCTTTTTGGTGGGCGTAGAGGTTGCCCTTGGTTTTCAAGTTTTAAAGATTTCACTGCTGTTCGTCTCTGCGTAATCCAGATCTGCCAGTTCTCCCTGGGGGTTAATTTGTTTGTAAAGCACTTTGTGAACCTCGGTGGGCAGATGCTAGACACGTGTAAACCTTTTACTGGTGCTGCAAGTGTGCTGCCAGGCCGCTGCTGGACCATCGGCTCTCCGGTTGCCTTACAGTCTGCGGGATTTTTAAATTAGTATATTGGCATACTCTGGATCTTAAATTATTCATTATTACTCTTTTACTGAGGTGGACCTTTCATTAAACAGCTGTGAAAGCAGATGAAGATCTTAAGAAGGGAGAGGAGTTAAACATTGCTGTGGTTCAGTGTTGTCGTTTGGAGGAGGGATTTACTGTAGCCTTTAGGCAGCAATTGCTCCAAAGATGTTTTTGCCAAGAAATACCTTCCTCCAGCCCCATAATTATTGGGAGATGCCTATCTAGAATGGCACAGAAACTTTGCTGCTTCGTTACTCCTGAGACTGGGGACGCCAGACTTGTAGGAAGAGGTAACCTGCGCCCAGCGTTCTGAGCCACCACCACGAAGAACATTTCAGCTTCTGTTTCCTGTTGGCTTGAGAAACCGAGCTGGTCCTGGTAACCATCGGAAAGACCCTAAGAGACTGTCGGGTACCTGGGCCTGGGCAGGCACTCTGGGTTTCTGCGACTTCAGCTGCAGCTGGGGAAGTCGCTGTAGATGAGCTGGGAGCTGTGGGCTGTAGGGTGACGAGACGGGATGCAGCATCAGGCAGGGATCACCAAGCTACCCACTAAAAATAGTTTTTGGGTGCCTGCCGTAGCAGCAGTGCATTTAATGTCTACAGCAGTCATGTGTTTGGAGCCTGAAAAGCCCTGCTGCTGTGGTGTCTTGCGGTCTGTTTCAGCAGTTGGAGCCTGCTGTGTCACCAGGTGGCAGCACGGGAGGAGGACAGGCTGTGTTCCTCTCCTGGGGAGCCTGGCCTCTCCATCGCTGTTCTCCTAAAGCTGCTCTGATGCTTCACTGGCCAGGAGTCCAAAATGGAATCAGATCTGCAGCAAAACACCTCTGGGTACAGTATGTTCCATTAGGCTGAAGTATCTTCTGCAGGAGCTTCTAAGTTCTGCCCAGTTACCTGCGTCTGCCCACAGCAGTAGCTACTGGTGAAGGCGCTCTGTTGCGGTGGGGGGTGAGCGGTGTCTGAGGGGGCTGGAGTGCAGAAGCCCTATTTCAGTCGTGAAAACTCTGAATTATTGGGAATTCCTTTAAAAAATATCATAGACCTTGTTTTGGAGTCAAACAATTTCAATCTTCCCTGACAGTAAATACAGTATTTACTTGTGCAGGTGGAGAAAAAGATGGTTTGATGCAGGGCTCTGAACATAACTGAAAAGTCATCGCAGTGCTACAGCTGCTGAAGTATGAAGCCTCAAGTCCGTCGGCAGCTCCTGTGATGGAGCTGGGAGCTGTGCCTGCAGGAGGGTCAGACAGAAGGACACTGCGACTCTGAAGGCAGGTTGTGGCTTCTGCACTTGGGTTGTGCTGGCGCAGACACAGTGACAGATGGAAGGAGGCTTCTGCGGGTGGGAGGCGTAATAAACTTACATGAAAAAATGAAGTAACTTCCATGTGCTGTCACAATAACTTGGAATAAAACCTCCCAGGCACATTTTAATTATCCCTTTAGCAGTTGCATGTGCCAGAACTTCTAATGGCACATCTCCAGAGCTTAATGATTTTGCAGAATAATTAAATTGTCAGCCATGTGAACCTCCTCCACCTGACCTCTGCACGCTTGCGTGCTGTTTCCCTTGCTTGGCATACATATACCCTTGACACGTTCCTGAGTTCCCTCACAGTAGGCAGTGACTGCCTAGCAATCCAGTATCAGGCAGTTTCACAGTCTTAAGCAAAATATAGAATAATGCAATTCTCAAGGCCAAAAACGTCCTATGAATATGGTAACAGTAATAACTTGTACTTTTAGCTCAGGATTATATGCAAGTCTGACAAGCCCTAGGACCATTTCTGGCATCTGTAAATGCTAAGTTAACATTATTGTGATAGTTGTAGTATACTTGTAGCTGTTGTAGTCCAGCTAAAGCAGTTAATAGCACTGCATTCCTGGTCACAGCTTTGGTTGACTCTTCTTCCGTAACCTCATGCTTCTGTCCTTGTGCATCACCCTGTGACCTGCCTGGTGAGCAAGGGACCTTTCCGGCAGGTTGGGGATGTACCTGCTAGAGACCCTGCTCCCCAGCCATAGTTACTTCTGTGTTTCTTACAGTGCAACGAAGGGGTCTGCATCGGATAACACAGAACGGGAGCGTGAAATGTCTAAGCAAAAATGAAGCTGCGAGGCCAGTCTTTGTTACTCCCTGTCTGCAGTGAACGTGCCTCCCTGCATTAATAGTCTCGGATGATAGCTGGACCGCTGCAAGCATGAGTAAGTGTCAGATGTGAAAGATACTGGGACAGATTCTATCCTTGGATTTGTGATACTGTTCATAGCAGCAATCAGTAGTTTGTGTTTATTTCTTTTTTTTTTTTTTCATTCATATGTTGTCTCTTGGATTTTACATTAAAAAGTTACCTCTCAAATTCGCTTCTTTTTTCTGATACTCTGCTGCTAGAAGACGGAGGCTACCTAATTTTTCTGTCCTTGAAGAATTCCAGTTGTAGTTTATCCTGAGGTACTGTTACTGGTGACCTAATAGACAAGTTAAACTATCAAACAGTGTCGTATTTAAAATGTCACTCTCTTAATAACCCTAGAATAAAAACAGATTCATGACGGCAGGCAAACTACCTGAACTTGTTATGAAATCTGTAATTGTCACACTAATCTAGACCTAACTGTTATGATGGATCTGAGTGGAAGCTGGCAAAAGGAACTGTATGTTCACAGTGTAGTGGGACTCCCCTGAGCAGTCCTAGGAGAACTCCTTTTTCCTAGAACAAGCTGAGAAGATAGGTGACTATTGACTATGATATGCAGGGGGCAAACATGAAAGGCATCTCAGGGCAGGACACTTTTCTGGGTGAGTCCGTTGCACTGTAACACCTGGCTGTTAAAGGCATGGGAGGACAGAGGAAAGAGGGGTGGCACTTTGGCCAACTTAGCTTTCTGGAAGGGCCACGAAAATATCAGCTACACAAGGGGAGAGGTTTTTATTACCTGCCTTAGCTTTACTGTACGCATGCAATCTGGCGTGGAAAATCTGAGTAAGTGAAGATGGACAAAATGCAGTTAAATACAGTTTATTTTGCCTGCCACCACACACAAATAATTAAATAACAAAAGCTGATTTAGCAGAGCACTTGACTGTCTTGTAACCAGTCTTTTAATGCTAAAACAAATTAAAATCCTTGCAACAGGAAACAGTAGTGAAATGATCTTTCTATGAACATCGGTTTTAGATGTGATGAGAAAGGTGAACCTCACTTCATGGCCAGAATGAAGCTTGGACAGCACTTCATACTAAGGAGGGCTGTAGATAATGTGAGTTTTCATACAGATAAGGAGCAATTTAGAAAAATAAAGTTCCTACCCTATTACATGTATGATCCAATCCAGGAGCAAACACAAACCTAGTCTGTATGACAGTCAGTTTTAACAAGGCATGGGACGCGAGCATTTGGTTAATTCAAGAGCAAAAACTCTTTTAAAAGTGAATAAAAACCAGAATGGAACATAATTAGGCTTGTCTTCAACATCCAGCTGCAAACATCTTGAAGCACTGTTGTTACGCAGAACTTAGTCTTCTGAAGTCTCACCAGCTCACTGATACATTGGCCTCTCGCCTCTCTAACGAGGGTAGGCAGAAAATCATGTAATTGGTGTGAAGCCTTTTAGGACATCAGAATCTCACCTCTCACCAATCCACTGCTACACCTGTAAGCGAACTACATGGCTCTGGTCCTGGATGGAGCCAAAAGCTCCTGGTTAGTTGTAGTTTGAGTTGAACCTTGATTAATGTCTACAGTAGTTACTGTCCATTTGTGTTTTACAGAGTCTGTGGGATCTCCCAACTAGCTTTACCCTGTACCCTCTTTGTTAATCTTTAAATTGTGTGGATAATTTACTGTGATATTCTATGACATTGCTTCTGTTGTGTTTTAGTAGCATTCTAAAGTCTGACTTCAAAAGGTTTTGGTGTTCAGTATCAGAGAACTGGAACTTATCAGAGCGGACAAGCATTCAGTGCACTAATACTGCCGTGAATTCGAGGGGTTTTGTGTTCTAAACTAGTCCAGCTCTGAGGTGAAGTACCAGGAACACAGAGTACCTCACCGACTGTCTGACAGGAAACAAACCCCTCACTATGTGTCAGCAGAACCAAAAGCGTTAACAACACTTGAAGCCCTTCAAGCTGCACAGAGGTGTGAGCAGGACACGCATGTGCCAGGTTCTGTATCTCCAGGTTTCCTTTAAGGGCTTTTAAATAACTTAAAGGGGAGCTTAATCCTAGTACATTGTAACTTTTTTTTTCCTTTTGAAAGGCCTCTCAGAGCTTGGTAGCGCACTCTCCTATTCACCTTTTTTGTTGTTGTTTTTAGCGTGGGTCAATCCTAAAGTTTTCAGGCACTTACATATGTGAATCCAACAATTCCCATCTGAAAAAAGCATTCTTTCCTCACACTTAATCTGCCTTGAATCAGGATCTGTGTTAGAAATAATGTGCTCAAGTGCAATTCTCGGGTAACAGACGCACCTGAAATAAACACCAAACCCAAATGTAATTCAGGTTGCATTCCCTTGAGGAGGTCTGTGCATATAGTCATCTGAGGTGCAGCAAAGAAGCAGTAATAGAAAAACTGTTTCATATCTATTAACTGCATTGAAAGCCAATTTCTATGCTTTGTGTAGTATTTGTTTGCAGTAGGCAACTCTACTGATGGGCACTGAACACTCGGTTCTTACGCTTTTGAAAAGAGATTAAATAAACAAACTTGCAACTAAACTCGTTACTGCTCATTCTCCCTCCTGTACTTGGCTCTCAAACTTTTGAAGGGCGTAGAAGAGTGGTTAACCCCTGAGGTAGTGCTGATTCTCTGAGCAAGTTATCTTCCCAGATTACTTTTAAGATGGAAATAAACTGTAATGGAACTATATTCTCTCAGCTACAGTAAAAGTAGCAGTTTATCAGTAGACTGATTTTACTTTAGCAGGTAAAATTCATGGAACAATCGGGAGGGTTTCAGTCAGTGTTTAGCCAGCTCTTACTGTCAAATGGCCAGAATAATTCAGTGGGTCCTCTCTTAGGGCAAAGCTGCTTCTGTTAAGTGATCTTCATTTCCTTCCCTGTTGTTTAGGTATCCAAACCTTTCACTAGTGCTGCGCTAACGAAATCTGTGAAGCAAGTGAATAGTGGGATTTGGTAGTTACTATCGTGCTTGCCAGTGATTTCTGTGCTAGAAAGAAAAGCATTTCCTGGAAGAGACTGAAAATTCACTATTAAATGTTGGCAGTTTAAGATACTATCATTATATTGGAATGCGTAGTGAGGAAAGCCACCCAAAACTCTCTATAGTAAAATGCTTGCTGAATTGTCTACCATGATTTCTTTTTTTTTTAATTAAAAATTAATACTTGTTACATTTTCAAGTGTAAATACTGAAAAATAGCCTATGGCAAAATGAAAAGGCACAGGATTAAAAATAGCTTAATTGTTTCCATGGATACATGTTCACTATTTGGCAAAAAGTATTTTATACACTTTCTACAAGAATAAGCATCATTTTAAATATATCTCTGAAGGGAGGGACCCTGTAATTTTAACCGTAACAACAGAATTTGTACTCTTAAAAATGTGATCTTTCTAGAATATCTCACTTTAAGGTCACGTTGCAGTCGTTCTTTGGAGCGGAGGAACTCAAGTGTAGTAGGAGAGTGCAGCTTTGCGTTAAGTTAGCAGCCGACAGGCATCGTAACATCCAGCTCACTTTGTAACATATCCAAACAAGCAGCAGTCTCTTACAACAAAGCGGTGATCAAGGTGCAAGTACACAGACAGCACGAGAGTTTAAACTAGCTCTAACCCAAATTCGAGAAGAATGCCCCAGAAACTGATGGGAATACTGGAAACCAGTTCAGTGAAACATCTCAAACAGGTTTGCTGAGTCTCAGAAGGTGTAGTTGTAAGATGTATTAAAATTATTGTTCCTTTCTGAAAAATAGACATATAGGTGTCTGTTGGTTTTGCTTTGATGTAAGAATTAGTCTCTGTAACCCTGATGCGGTATCGTAGTAACAGTCAGGATGTCATCTGAAACAGTCGTTTCTGTTCTGGAGCTTGGGGTGGCTTTCAGCAGGGCCCATCAGTCACCGAGATACCTGCGTACTTCCCAGCGGAACGGTGAGAGCTTCAGCGCTGCAGCCTCCTCCGTTCTCACGACAGTAGCTGCACCGTTAGCCTTGGCTGTGACTGAATGGGAGGACGTCAGGCACGTCGCTGGCAAGAACTGTCTGTTGTGCCACCAGAGTATCTGCCATTCTCGCCAGTGTTCTTTTTGGTTACCACACTCGGCATTTCTCTGCAGGATGCATGGCTGTGCCTTTTTTACAGCGGAACACCTCTGAGAACGCTTCAAAGTTCTGCAAAGATCCCATCACCCTGAACAAAGAGAAGGAGCTTGTTTACATGGATACAGTGCATGGAGATTGTTGCTCTGGAAAACAGAAAGCCACGTCCATAAAGTGATTTAGAGTCTCATAACACAATTAAAGTCTCAGAACATGGGGTACTTTATGCAAGAAAAATATAGCTAATATGACTAATGAAAAGCTAAAACAAACACAGCACAGGGTAAGCGGGTTCTGGTCCGTTCTCTATAGACTGGCAAATTTACCAGGCCAAGTAAAGGAAGGTACTCTTCAGCAGTGTCCTGCAAGCTATGGGAGAAATTCTGGAAGTTAGTCTAGATTTATCTTGTCTTTCAGAACACAGCTGCTAGCAATGAGCCGCGCTCTCCTTTTGCGCTGTGTAGGTGCAATGGGTTGAACCAAGGAAGTTACCCATTAGTAAATCAGTAAAACCCACCTGTATTTCAGAGGGCTGTGAACATCTGTCTTTATTGACTGGCTAGCATATTCTGGTCTGTAGGAACCACACCAAACCTAGATAAGGAGGATTAATAATTAGTGAGTCAGTATTAAAGGGAGTTCAGTTTGGGGAGCCATCCCAATTTGTTACAATATAGTTAGAATACATTTTATAGAGGAGGCAGAAGAGATACAATTATTTACTAATTAGTTTTTGATTTATCAAGTTCTTGCATCAAGATCTGGTGCTTTGGAGTAGATATATTAGCTCTTGGTTTCACCCTTGTGTTGCCTCAAACAGGTGAGCTTAAGTCTAAGAGTCTGAGGCACAACAATAAGTGTGTTGGCCTACTGTCAAATATTGGAACTACTGTTAAATATTTGTTACTCTAAGACTAAACATATCGGAGTTTCTTATCCAGTCTGAAGGATGAAGTTCAGCTCAGCGAACTTATCTGCATTGTAATGAAGTGGCATAGAGGAAAATAAGTGGAATCTGTAGCAACATCTGTGATCTGAATATGTATTCCTATTTCAGGGCTGCTGGCTTGGTATTTCTCAGGCATTCAGTTTTCTCCAGCACATGTTAAAAAATGGATGAAACCCTGTCTGTATGGAAAGCAAAAGGAGTTTTCTCATAAATGCTAGTGGAACCAATATTTGCATGAAATGGCAAGCTCTTGGAAGATGTCCCCCGTAAGTTGTTGTCTGACACACCTTTATGTTGGTGGATGCCCTGTTTCTCTGTATCCTCACTCCGGCAGGTTTCAGTAGTGCCCTCAGAAAAGCTATGGAAAACTCCTTCCTCTAAAGGAAACCACTAAACCACCTTATTCACATCTGTCTGGAGGACCTCTTGATGGGTGCAGTCAATGGTGAATCACTGTCTGAGTGGAGCTTGGGACTGATTTTCTCTCTAACCTTTAGGATAACCTAATTTACGCTTTCATGCAGCATGTAGTGGCTGCATCCAAGTGTTCTTACCTGGGCAAAGTTGAGGAAGAAGAGCTGTTTGTGGGACAGATTCAGTCCAGGCAACTTTGGCTCCTTCCCTTCCCGTTCCAGCCATTTTAAGTAGGCCTAGAAATGATCACAGATTCAATTCAGAGAAGCAGCAGAATGGCCTATTCAGGCAGGATGGGTACTTTGAAAGTTATTTCGGGGTGAGAGATTTAGTCACAACGTATATGAACTCAACATGTCTTCCCTTCTGTATTTTCGTAGTTTTCATATTTCTAATACAAATAGTACACTTGATTTTATGAAAAAGCTGTCATCATCATAAGAACTCTGTTGACTTTTCTAGTAAAAAAATGAAAAACAAAGATAATTTGCATTCAACTTCTTAAGTACAGTAATCTCTAAACTGAAAACCTTTATAAAACAGGGAAAAAGGCCAAAGTCTTACATGGGAGTGGAGTTTTAGAGCGGTCATTACTGTTGGCTGGTTGACCCCCACTGCAAGAAGCTATGGGTGTTCTTTACGGAGTCACTGGGAGATCTGTTCCGAATTTCTTCAGCAAGGTGTCACTCACTGTTTCAGCGACAGGTATGCCACTACCTCGATGGACCATTCGTTTGCTATTGTGTCTCAGCCAGCAAGCATGACAAAGTGTGACTGTTAATACTATGTTTAAATATAGCTGGTGATGCATATCAAATCAATAACACTGCAGAGACTGAATGCCCGTGACTGCAGTTTGAAGTAAAATCATCAGCTTTCACTGACTTCCTCTATAGGAATTTGTACCTGACAATAAAGCATTAAGTCTTCTCCACAGTTCTATGGTGATGATTTTTATCTCTTCAGGTAACTGCTCATAAAATAGCAGATAATAACCTTGCTCAATGTTAAATCCATTACCTTTTATTGTTACACATTAATTGGCCAATTTTCTTTTTTTAGGTATATTGACACAATGGAGACAAGTTAATGTGTCCTCATGCTGGTTGATTTCAAACGTGCTGTTACCTTATCCTCTTGGTTGCTGAGATAGTCCCAAAGCACACAAAACATAAAAGGTAGAGCTGAGGGTGAAAATACATCCAGCACCACAGAACATGAGAGAATTCTGTATGCAGGCAGTTTATATCATACCACGCTGCTCTTCCACATTTGTAATAGCTTTTAGAACCATGTACATACTCACTTTAACAAAGTAATTCATTTTAATGGCATCCCTCAGAGTCAGGATAGTCACTTTAGATTTCTGAAAATTCAGGGTATTCTTCTAGGAACACCCTTAACTGTTGCCACATTCAAAACACCAGAGAGAACAGGTTTTACCATGATATCTGTTAGGATTATTCATAGAAAAGAACATTTCATGCTCACACCTGAGCTGCACACGGAAAGAGCCTCTGTGCTGGTAACTCCTGTGTTCCTATTCATTAACGATGGCTTGTAAACCTGGAGGATTAAAGTTACTGGACTTCCCTGAGTCTGGAAGCTGACTTCCCCTGGTAGAGCAGGAGAAATAAGGTGATATGCAATAGTGTTTCTAACAGGCAAAACCATGCTGAACACCACAGTTTTTCAACCACAGCATGGAGGTAGTGCTCTGAAACACCAGTTGCATTTCTCTTGTTTTCAAAATAACTGACTGGTTGAAGCAACCTTTTGCCTTGGAAGAAGGCTGGCAGTTCTGAGCTTACCAGCCCTTGTATTTTTATTCTGCTTTCTAGCTGCATGGAAAATAAACAGCAGCAAGGTAGAAGGGACTTTTTTGTTATTTTGGTAAAGCTTATAAAACATATAAAGAAAGCAACAAAAGGAGGTAGGCTTTTAGAGACAGGTATTTTGGCTGATATCTCTTGGGAAAGAGATGGGTATTTCCATCTATTCTTTTCATGTCCTACCTGATGTGTCACTTTTGAGATCAAAGATGAAAAGCGTGAGAGAATTAAACTTGCAAAAACCAGTTGCCCTGCTTCATAATATCACTAAACTGTGTTGCCAAGAAATTAGCGCTCTGTTGCCATGTGAAAAGCTTTCTGAAGTTGTGGCTGCCATTTTCAGAATTAAGGGCTTTAGAAAATGGAGAGTGTTTTACCTTCTTCCTAGGTAATACTGTGCCTATTTATGAACGTTGCCCTTGTTCACCTGAGACAGAAGTATGCAGCATCAAGCGTTGTAGTACAGCTAGGAGAATTAGGTGGCCTTTTCCTGAGTGCAAGAATGCCAGCAGTCCTACACTGTGATTGGATCTATGGGGACATAAGCTTCTAGATGTATAATAGAGGCTTTAAGTTTTTGAATATGGTCATAACGTGTTAATTGTCAATTTTTTAATGACAGAATAGGTAACCCCGTGGCTGAATCCCAGAGGTAAAGTTAATTCACAGTGTATTTGAAAGTTACCTTATAAGCCTGTCGGACTCCTCCATTATCTGCAATATTTTCTCCTAATGTGCTTATTCCACTGACCTGTAAAAGAATAATCGTTCATTTACTTTACAGTCAGTAACATTAGCAAGCCTAAGAACCACAAGCTGAAGCAGAGTCACATATCACAGACAGACAGTCAAGTCTGGAACAGAAGGAAGCAGTGACTTTGTGCTAGGGCAAAGAAAGGAGAGAATGAAAAAGAAAAATTAACAGGGTAAAAGCCGTAGATTAGAATAGAGGGAATATATACGAATATAACATGAACAGAATGGGGGCTGCTAGGGAGAACATATGCTAGCGGGACTGGCAAAGCACAGCAGCAAACACCAGATTTCCACCCTGCCTTGCAAAAAACATTTCATAGGGTCTGGCAGCAGAACCACACGTGGGCCTGGTTCATCATTAACCCAATGGCACACAGATATTGCTGGTTTTCTAGGCTACGCTAGTATCCCCAGTTTACAAGAAACCACCCCTGTATCTTATTTCCAGAACAATTAGCCTGTAGTATGTGGGATTTAATGCTTTCTCCATTTACATTCATTATTTTTCGGTATAAAAAACACCAGTGGGGTGAAATGTTGTTTTTTTTTACTTACATTTTGTCCTCCAGCGAGCTCCCATGTGTAGTTCCCGTACTGATAAACCATGCAACGAGACTGTTCCTTGAAATGCATGGCTGAGAAATTGCTCCACCAGTCAAACATATTTCCGTCTTTATCAAAATTCCTCCCTGTATGAAAATCCAAGAGAAAAGGGAAGACTGTATCTGTTTCTTTTTAACGTTAGAGCTGCACTTCCTCCTCTCTTTCCTCCTTGGATTTAGTTGGTCTGTGCTACAGAGATTTATCGGCAGTGTTTTTGTCACAGTTGATTCTGCTTTGGCACAAGGGAATGGACCAGATGAACTGCAGTCCTTTCGTGTGACAGAACTGAGGTTCAAAGAGAATTAACTACTTTGCCACAGCAGGAGGAAGCTGGAATTGCAGTTCTGGTGTTTGTGTTCTCAGCTCTCTGGCTAAAGCATGCTTTTTATTCCAAGACTATATTGTGTGCTTATGTGTAATCTGCACAAGCTTAATTAACATAAAATAACCACATTGAAGAAAGCCAATGTATAAGAAATTACTAGCTTATGGTATCAGAAGTGAGTTTTTGGCCAAAACTATTTTACATAGCATTCTAGAAAGATAATAAAGTCAATTTATTTTAAATGTTTGCGTTGAAAAAAAAAGTCTCCTGTGATCAAGACACTACTGACAGCTCTTCTATCCAAAGAACACAGTTCCAAAATTTCATTTTACTTTCACAGCCAGTATATCTGCTTGCATTGTATTTCCGATCTGATGATGCTGTAAAAGTAACAGTTTTTCCTGAGAATTCTCATTGACTCAATTTATTTTTCACATCTGATTACCTCTTGTGTGAAACATTCACCGCAAAATGTTCAACGTAATGTTAATAGCGTGCTCCCGGATAGTGCCTTAGCGGGTGTACGATCGTGTGCGCACCGATACTTCAGTCACTGGTGTGTGACTCATTTCTTACAGTGCAATGTCTGCAACTGAAAGAAGAATATTTTCTCAGTTATCTTCTCACCGTTGTCATCAAACCCATGAGTAATTTCATGCCCGATAACCATCCCGATCCCTCCAAAGTTCAGGGCTTGTGGCTGGTGTTTGCTGAAGAAGGGGGGCTGTAGAATCCCAGCAGGAAAAACTGCAAAAAGGGGAAGAGAGAGGGAGATACTGTAAGGTAGCTTTATTTTTGCATACTTTGCAGGCAGTTTGTTTGCTTGGTTTAAGCATCAGGATAGAACATAAAATACAGAATGATTAGAAACAACGTCAGGCCTCCTCATGTGAAACTGTTTCTCTCTTGATAAATGGAAAATGACAAGTTAATAAATGTTTAATTTAGCACATCTGCCACTACAGTATCTCCTTGTTTGAGAACCAAGCAACATTTCAACTTCAGCCTAATCTGGTCTGTAACGTATGCTGCAGTAAGTCAAGACCAAAATGTTGAGTAACTCTCTTTTGGAGACAGGTACAGTTTGTGTTTTACAGCCATTTTATAGGGGAACTAATGGATGTTTTATTGCTTTATTTTTGTTCAAGAAAGGTTAGCAATCATATGCTGATTACCAACAATAGTCAGTGTGTAAAACATGCACAGCAGTAATTCCTACAGCCCCCCCAGTGCACCTGGATGCCGGGTGGCGGGTAGGGGGAGGTCTGTCCTTCCTCAGTCGACTGGCAAAAGCATTGTATAGAGTCAATGGGGTTTAGTCTTCGCCCCATGTATGTAAAATGAAAAGCATATAGGCTTCTAGAGGAATTAAGGTCGTAAGCAATTCATTCTAATAAGATACTTTCTAAGAAGTGAGATACTGAAATTATATAGCAAATATTTCATTTAGAGACAAAACCCTTCCGACTATATAGGTTTTACCCATATAGTTTTGGGGACATGAAATTTCTAAGTCAGACTGCAGTAAGACAGAAGCAGGAAACTGAAAGTAGTGTGGAAAATTGCTTTCCTCAGATTAGAGACAGGAGGAAACAGGATTTAAGACATCTACACTACCGTGGGTAGCTGTGCTTGGATTTTTGGCTTGCATATTCATCTTTAAGTTGCTTAAACCAGTGACTTCAATATTACTCATCAGGGCAAACTTGCAGAGGTACCAGTCTTCTTTAAGACTTGAGTTCCCTGCCTGGAAAGCTGGCTCACAGCTGATTATGATCAGCATAAAACCACAGTAGATAAATAGGGACCTGAGCTTGACTACAAGTATAGCTCTGAGATGATCTGCATTGGGAAGCTACAGGAGCACCCTGCCATGGCTGAAGGACTGGTCTCAGCTTTTACTGTACCTACAATATGGAGGTAAGTGGAAGCTACACAAGCAGAAACCAGCTCTTTCTGATGAGGATGGAGGGCTAAGTTATAAGCACTTTGGATGTTTCTGTTTTTAGCAGTTATCTATGTTTTCCCTTGTGACGGTTGGTCAGTTGGTTGGGCTGCTTTCTGTTTCTGGCTTTTGCCCTGTGAGCAGGGTACAGCTGCTGTCTGGTATAAAAAAGGCATGGATTTTTCCTCTTACGGTATTTGGCAGTATGTGGATAGTAGATCTTGGTAATCTGGGCATTTTAATTAGTACTGCTTAGTAGAAATGATTTGGTTCCTTTCTTGTTTGGGGTGCTCAGAATTTTGCAAAGTCTCTTCAGCATCTCCAGGTTTAACCTGAACTTCTGGCCACCTGCAGCAGCTCAGAGATCAGGGAGCATGGGGAGCCAGGCAGGTCCACTGTGTCTTAAGTCTGATGATATTCTCTGCTGAGAACAAGAAAGGTCAGCCTAGCAACTCTGCAAAAACTCCCAGATCTGACGTTCTGTAAGCAAAGGCAGGTTTCTTTAGTGTGGTATGCCTCTTATCAATACAATTTCAGCACCATCTGCACATACAGCAAACTGGAGGGCTGCCCATATGTTTATCAGGAATGTGGAAACTCAAGTACAAACAGCCCAGAATACACTGAGCATTCTCTGGTCTCTGAAGCTGGCACTCGTATAGTAGCAGTTACTGTCTCAGGCTTTCAAACATGAGGCTGATCCAGTTACAGTACATACGCTGTGCCTGCCAAGTGTGGGGAGGGGAAGCTGAACATCCATCAACAAAGCGACTGCTTGAAAAGAACAGCCGGTCTACCTTGCCCAGGATTGCCATAAGGGCACAGGCAGGTTTGCCTCTGAGCAGCTGACATGCATCCTTGTGGTGCAAAAAATTATTAATTAGTTCCATGCAGCTGTTTAAAATTGTTGTAAACCTACCTATCTGGTTCCGGTTTGGGGAATAGAATGCATTGACCACTGCAGCTCCAATTATCCATCTAAAAATAAATGTTGCACACAAAGTTAGTCATGATTCTTGTTTTTCCCCACACATTCTTTTTATTGAATTATTCTTGTTAAAAAAATGTAGGCTGTATATGAGGAAACGACTGAGTTGGAGAAGAAGGGTACCACTGAACACAGCTGTAAAGAAATACTAATACCAGGAAATAACTGGTGTCTCATTTATAAGCACCTTTCATTCAGAACAATGCCAAGTCAAAGTGAGGGAAATGCTTTTGCTCTTGAATGTCGAACAGCCACTTTCAGGCTGTACATATGGAAACTGTTTACCAGCTCATCTTAACGCTATCTAAGCTTAGAAGAAATGAATAGTTCACATTCAAAAGAAAACTAGCATTTAGAGGACGTTCTGAGCAGCAGAAGGCAGTTACTCAAATTGGAAGTTAAGACCAAAGTTGTATGTCGAAAAATTGAAACTAATAATCACAGTCAGGTATATAAATGTCTGCATTTGGAGTCAAGTATTTCATACACAATGAGTGTTAACTCTGAGAAGTTATTTTTAAGTAGGCTACTGCTGGAAACTCTCTCCAATAGCTTGGTAACTCTTTATTCTTTGTATTTCTCTGTCTTTTCCCCTTCTCTTCTACCTCTGATATACACTTCTAGTCAGTCTGCTCTTATGAACCATGCAGTAACAGTCTGAAGCCATGAACTCCTGATAAGTACTCAGCAGCACCAGCTTTGCATATTCTTCTTCCCACATCCCTTGTCCTCACAGCATCTTGTGATGCCCTAGTTGCTGTATCTGCTATATTTTGACATAACTACTTGTGGGCTGCTCTGCAATGGAATCGGATTTCCTGCTTAAGAAATATAGCACATTTCAAAAACTGAAAGATATAGACGAATCAGTTATTCTGGACTAATAGAACAGAGAGGACTGCTCATCACAGCCGGGGAAAAGGAGTAAGTGGTAGAGATGAGTTGTGCTGATATTGCCACGAATCTTTGTGTAACACATGCAGCGAGAGGGAGCAGGAATCTGTTCCTGAATTCAAGGGGGTACTTGAGAATTTTTCAAAACAGCTTTGCTCTGAAGGCCAGCCTGTTGTGAAAACACGTTTTTGGTGCGTAAGCTTCTCCTTGATATGCCTGACATGAAATGTTTGTAGCTGGCCAGGTAGCTTGTAATAATGGCCCCCTCAAGAAGGCTATGACTATGAAAAATGGCTAGTTTTCTTAATTGCAGTGATTAGCTAATAATATCAGCAATATTAGTTATGAACTCGCCTTCAGTTTAATTAAACAGTGATCTGGAGTGATAAGTGGTTTTGTCTCCTTGGGGAAACCCTTCAAGCTGCTGGATAGACATCACTAGAAAGATGCAGTTCATTATGTGAAAAAAAAGTGCAAATTATTGGTGTTTT
>Ga0065711_1008688_pt1 | contig 16921 bp, 11 predicted proteins | sample Hoacrofraction12_FD_59098 | JGI IMG/M metagenome (GOLD analysis project Ga0065711, IMG submission 59098) | Hoatzin crop microbial communities from Cojedes, Venezuela - Epithelial fraction 12 v2 (version 2) | ecosystem: Host-associated > Birds > Digestive system > Esophagus > Crop | place... | reverse complement strand
CAAGACCCGCCTGGACAAGGTCCTGTGCAGCCTGCTGTAGGTGACCCTGCTTCGGCAGGAGGGTTGGACTAGATGACCCACAGAGGTCCCTTCCAACCCCTACCAGTCTGTGATTCTGTGATTCTGTTTACATTTAGGTAAGAATCACTGCTTTAGGAATACTTGTATGTGAATAACGTGCCTGTTCATTTATAACATTTAGTAGCTACCATAAAGCTGATTAGCCATATAGTAACTTAAAGTATTCAACCCTTGGTTTCATTTTTGCCAGTTACTTAATTTTAATCCATTATGAATTAGAAATAGACAAAATACATAAAAATGGAGAAAAATGGCTTTAATGGAATTAGCTGATTCGTGTATGTGATCACATGAAGATTCTGTATCTTTTTCAGAAAGACAGCTTTTAGTTTGTATCTGTCTTTTCTGACTGAAGTTGTGTGTCTCATAACATTTGCAAACTCTTTTTTTTTTGTATTTTTATAGTGATGTATCATTACTTAATGTTTATATCAAGTTTAACTTGTGTTCAATGACAATGCGTTTTTAAAATCACACTGTTTTAATGGCCTTTTAAATTTTATTGTTCTAGGAATGACAGATGATGAGATCCTCAGAGCAGAGATGGTAGCCCAACTCTGTATGAATGACAGGACACACAGTTCATTATTGGATCTCATATCCTTGGAATATATTAACTAATGTGCATGAATGAGAATGACAGGTACCTGGATAGCAGTGGGATTTTGGAGCTTGAACAACATATTTTCAGTTTACGTAATTCTAACAAATTGTGTAAAGGTGTGCTTGCATGTACTTACCATCAGCAAAGGTATTTGCTCCAGTTTTGGCTTTCTTACAAAATATGCAATACTCTGTAATAGTTTTAAATTAGTTTTGATACAAAATGCTTAACTGCTCTTTTTATTATTTTTTGCTATCAATAGCTGAAAGTGCAAATAATAGCAGTTCTGAATGCTTCTTGAAATTAGAGTGAAATGCATGTGTTATGGGGGGAAGTCTCTTACCTGAAGAATAGCAAACTCTAGGAAGTCTTTCTGTGCAGTAACATGGTTCATATCCCCAAACAGCTGAATACAGATGTGCAGGTTTTACTGCTATCAGTGTATTAAGCTGTGTAGGCAAATTAAATAGCTTGTGGTGATTGCCCAAAAGAGCTTGCCATCCAAGGACAGGCACTGGGCAAAAGTATTAGGAATTCATGAAGATAGGAAAGGAAGAGATCGAGAGTTACAGATATATAATAAGAATTATTAATTATTACATATGACCTAGTAACTCAGTCACTTAAATATGTAAAATAAGCAAATCACTTCACTATGTAAAATAAGTAAATCATTTACACAAGCAATCACTTATCATTAAGAAGTTTCCTTATTTGTAGTTGTTACTTGTGATTTGGGGTAATGTCAGTAGGTCAATTAAGTATCGCTACCAAAAATGAGGAATAGCCAATCCAAGATGGAGAATTACTTACAGTATTTATGGATCCCAAGCTGTTCACTTGCTTTTTCTGCATTTGGCTGTAAATGCAAAATATTCTTGCTGTGAAGACAGCCAAAGTATTAGTAAACAATGGTAAGTACAAAAACTTTGTACACTACAGATAATAGTTTTTATTTCTCATTTAATACTTGCCTCTTGAGCCAAGCGTGTAGCAATTGGCTTGCTTTAAAAAGTTTAATGTCTTTGATTCACTTCAGTAATATAGGCTTTAATTCACTTCAGTAATCGTTACAGTTCCATAGCAGCTGGAGCATACAGACCTCTAGTGGTAAGCACAGAACACTGCTGAAATGTCGCCTCTGAAATGGGTGACTCAGAATGTCAAGAGGGAAGTGAAATGCTGTATCCTGCAACGAGCTTAACTTTGCTTTCCTTAACATAAACATTACATTCCAGAAAACCCCAATCCTAAAAGTGGTATTATTCCAGGAAGCTTAAGCTTTGAATCAGTCTTGTCAGCAGTTGCTGATTTTAAAGCTCCTGTTTTTGAACCTGGAGGTTCCATGCAACAAGGAATGTATACACCTAAAGGTATGGTAATCGGTGTCCTCTTATGACATACTCAGCCGTAAGATGCTTAACCAGAGTTTTCCTTTTTTTTTTTTTTAAAAAAAAAAAACAAAACAGAAAACAACCCACCAAACAACAATAAAAACCCCACCCCACAAAAAAAAATAAACACAAGAAACCCAAATCAAAACCCACCACTAAAAAAACTCCACAAAACTTGTTTCACTTTTTCATTATTGTTTATTGCTTATGTTTTAGAGCATTGCTAAAGACTGTTAATAGTTTTTAATAAATTCAGTTTGATTTAGAGTGAAAATGAGTTTCTCATATTAATCAAGTGTCCTTAGCAAGGGAAAAATGGAGAACTGAAAAGTGATTTTATTTGTATTTCACTGGTCTGCATACTTCATCATTCATGGCATTTTAAAAAAAATGCGATGTATGTTCAGTAGAGTTTAAAAGTGTTTGAACTAGTGAGGTGTCAGTTACAAAGATTTTTTTTCTTTGAACTTTTCCACATTTTGATTAGTAAAGATACCATGATACATAATTCTTTCTTCTATATTGCTTAACTGTCTTAGCCTGTAACATTTTTCTCGGTCAGTAGTGAAGATCTTGAACAGAGTTCAGGCTAGATCGTTTATAGAATGTTTTTCTGTAATTCTACAATGCATACAGTGCAAAAATGACAAGTTTCTTCCCCTGACCAGCATGTCAACTAAATTGGACTCAACATGGTGTATGAAAGGAGAGGAAGAATTTAAGAACTGGATATTCCATTACTGTTTCCTGTCACTGAGCAGATAAGCCTGTAGGAATCTGAAATGCTCCATGTGCTCTGGTGGTGCTTCAGCTCATGGCAAAGCTGAGGAGGGATTAACTCCTTCCTGCCCTGGGTACCTCCCTTGAGAACTGGCAGAGTTGGGGTCTGACAAGTTTGAAACCATTTGGTTTGTAGGCTGTGTTCTTTTGTGGATTTTTTTTGTTGTTGTTAGTGTGGGAACTGTTTGCCAGGTTTTGTACTGGGAGATTGATGAGTCAGTGAAGCTTTTACTTTTATACAAATTAACAACCACTGACGTAATCTTGTGAAACCAGAGTTTTGAGAATTGATTCGTTCTGGTTCCTTGATGTGTAATTAGGCAGTTTAACACCTTTATATTTAAAATACCTTTATTTTAATGTTCTGTAAACTGCATTTCTATATGTTATGTCTGGTTTCTGGAGTGTGTGACATGCTGGTCTTTTTCATTACACAGCGTGAAGGGAAAAAAAAGGAGATGGATTATGGTATTTTTAAATGTAACACTTTATATTTAGGGAATCTGATGCTAGATTACAGTGTTTTGAGGTTTTTTGGTGTTTGTTTTTTTAACATTGTTTGACTCTGGAATAGATTGTTTATCTTAAAGTGTTTTTAAGTATCTCATCTATAGCACTGAGTACTGAAGTAATTTGTAACACTCTGCAGAATCCCTTTTTCTTAATAAAAAACCTGAAAGAGCTTCTGCGGCATGGTTTTCTTGTGTACTATAGCCTTTGGAGTGTTTCTAATCTTCATAAGACTATATAGGTTCTCAAAAGAATGGTGATATTCCAGTTGCTTTTAAGAATTGTGATTTGTGGCCTGTCACAGTTTAAGCAAGTTATGTTGAGATCCATTCCCCCTAATCCCTTGTTTCCCTAAAGGTGGGGGGGGGGAGGGGAGAACCTACTTTTTGATTGCAGAAGCCCCAGATTTTGCTTCTGTTAACCATTGGTTAAAAAAATGAAAACAAACCAACCTCCAAAAAAGGGCCATAGTTCTTGTTCTCTGTGTGTCTGTGTGCTGAAGATGAGCTGTGTGTGCATGTCTAATATCCCCTGTATGGCTCCCTCATGTCCTTTTCCCTCATTGTGCATTAGCAGCCCAAACATGCTTGGTCTGCGTTTCAGACTGCAGTAGTAAACTCTGTCCAGAAAAAATGGATTTTTTTGCAAGCTAAGTTTGATTATATTTCATACATGGTAGAAACTAATCTAAGTGTTTTCTCTCAGCAGCATACGGGGGTATCTGTAGAACTGTTAACGTTAGCAGGGGTTAATAGGAGTATAGACCACTTGTCTTCCCACCTGGGGGAAATCAGTCTCAGGACTCTGAGAAAGCTGCCTACTTTTGCCTGTGAAAACTTTAAAGAATGTTGTAAGCACTTGTGTTATGCCTGCTGGTGGAGCTAAAATTCTGTATCCGCTGGTTTTCTTCTTCCTTTCATGGGATTCCTGCATCTTGCCTTCATATTTCTGTGTTATGGGAGCTGAACACTTCCAAACAATTAATAGCTTTATTTGGGTTTAGGTTGGAAACTTAGTTTTGTTTTTTAATAACTTGTAAATAGGAAGAAAAAGCAGCAGTTAAATGGGATATCTGTCTTTATAGTCTGTTAAGACTTTTCTGTTTGTGATTGCTCTGAATAGCCACTGTGGATGTTACTTTAGAGCTACTAAATTGAACAGCGATAACTAAGACTTTAATGCCAAAATAATGCATAGATGTTAGTTATAAAACAAAGGCAAGTTTGTAAAGGATTGATCACAAATCTTGTTTCATAAGAAACTTGGCCATTTGTGAGACTGAACAAAAAATTGTATTGTTGTCATCAGTTGGCTTGCTGCACTTACTGGTTAAATATCACCTACCTGCTAACTGATCTGCAGTCTTTACTTCCTATTTTCAAGAGGGTTTGTGCTCATCAAGTATCAAGTGAAAAAATAATTAAAATCTTTTCTTACATGCACCCAGAAATTAAAAAGAGCAAAACAAGACGCATACAGAAAAGGTGTTTTTGGGGCTGCCTTCATATACTTAGTTAGATAAATACATTCACTTAGATTTTCAAATTAATTTGGATTCTTTTATTAAAAAACATACTCAACATGTGTGTCAACTGTTATTTTATCAGGAAATATGTGATTTTTCTTTTTATCTTTTATCCCACATTGTAAACTATTATGTAACAGGAAAGAAAGCTGGAAGACACTAAAATAAAACTTGTTAATAGAAAAGATCTATTCCCATAATACATTGCTTTGGTTTTGTTCTGGAACTAAGAAAAATATTTTTGGTGAATTTTGCTATCTTAATAAGTAGTAGTAATTATTAGTATAGTAAGTATTATTAGTAAGAATTAGTAAAAATTATGGTACTTTGCTGCCAAAAAAAAAAAAAAAAAAGGAAATTACATCATTAAATCTAGATAAGAAGAGAATCTAGAATAAGTTGTAAGGTCTATAAAGAGAATTTTAACATGTGACTTCTTTTAAACAACAGCTGAAGTTTGGGATAAGGAATTTGACCCTGTCATGGTAATACTTCGAACGGTTTACCGTAGAGATGTGCAGTCTGCAATGGACAGATATACAGCATTGTAAGTTGGATCATTTTTAGAAATGTAACACCATATTGTTGCTCATTGCACAAAAAGTTTTTTGGTTTCACTGTCTGGTAATGCTTATCATGTTATCGGTGAGTTCAGGCCCCAGATTTGTCCTTCACTAAAGAGTTTATAAACTTACAGGCAGTATTAGGGTTTTGGTTAGCTTAGTCTGTTACTTGTCCATAAATGTTTAAAAATATATCTGAAGTGCCACAGACAAAGTAATGAATGTCATCACAGATAAAATACTTAGCCAAAAGTTAATGTTTAAAAATCAGTTACAAATTACTTAAACAGACTTATCTATTTTTATTTATTTTACATTTAGGTATATGAAGCACAGTACTACAGTGGTCTGTGTTTTGAAATTATATTGAAGACAGTGGGGTTTTTTTCTGTGTATTCACCCATGACAGAAACCATGGGTGAATTAAATTCTGATTTAAATACAGGAAAAAACACTTGTGGCACCCTCATAAGTTCTAAGAAACAAGATGATTTGGTCTTAATTCTGTCCCTTTACGTTCCATCCCTTACAGCTTCTTACCCTGACAGATTCTTATTTCAGCTAATGTAGTTTGGATCTCTTTTATTTCACAATCAAGTTTAAAAACCCCTTATAATAAACTTAGTGAAATAATCCTCTACCCCTGTGCTCATTCACTAAGTCAAAGGATCATCATAAACATATACTGTAAGTGATTTTGAGCAAGGTAGTATTTTGTTAAATAATTGCATTGTCTGCAGCGCTGGATTCCAGCTTGTTGTTAGAAATGTGGGTCCACATTGAACTTAACGCTTAGTTTTTAAGTTCGTAGATACGATAGCGCTGGCATTGTCAACTATAGCTAATTATATCTAGTGTTTCCTAGTGTGGCCTGTAATCCACTGCTACGGATGTGAGATTTCTGTTGGATGTCTGACTAACATGTGGATTTGGGTGCAGTGAAATTTTTCCATCTCTGTGTGCCTCTTAGAATGGAAGTGGCATTCTTAAATTCATAGCAGTAATTAAAAATTCGTTGAACTTTATAAATATAGGTCATTTAAATTAGTGGTAATCCACAGAAAAATAAGAGTGGATTCAGTTTGTGTATACATTACAATTTTTGGAATGCTGCTTAAATAAATTAGATGGCTTAGAGATTATAATCAATTGTAAAGTCGGTCTAAACAAAAAGAATGCAGGATAGTTACCTGTAGCAGTGGCAGCTGCCTACATTATTGCAGTGTTTAACATAAGTCTCATTTCTTTCAACAGTTTAAAGCAAGGTGGTAAATTCCCGGGGAACCCATGGCCACCTTACAAGAAAAGAACTCCACTACATCCAAGTTACAAAGGTCTCATAAAGCTTTTACACTGTAAAACCCTGCACATTGTGCTGTTCACGCTTCTTTATAAGGTACAGTTATAATGCTCAGTGAGTCCAGTATTTTACTTCCAATTTTTCAGAACAGGAGTTCTTAGAATTATGATTTTTTAACAGATTATTTACAAGAGTCATGTTCAAATTTATATAATGTTTTTATTTTATTTTATACGTTTAGTATGATGATGTTTTTCTACTATTTTCATTATTTCATGAATGATTATTTCATATATACATACACTAAGTCAGGTACCCAGGTGGATGAGTCATCCTATTCTACTCTGAGGACCACCATCTTAACCATCAGAGTTGCTATTTGAATTTGTTGTTCTGTGATGGTTTCAGGGAGCGTGGTGGTGTAAGCGATGTTCCTTTGGCTCCCACTGCAGATTTTTAAGGCATCAGCAGCCTTTTCAAATATATGTAACCTTGATGGCTTTAGATCCTAAGTGGCGAATACATCACTGCAGTTGGTTCTAACATCACTTCCCAGATATATTCTGGCTTTTGATAATGTTATAGCACTTGTTTTTCAGGACTAGTTGATGCCTTTAAATTGTGTTTGGTTTTGTCTTTGATAGTGGCTGTCCTCTGTAAGAGAAGTGCATCCTTTTTAAAGAGTGCATTAATCAGAAAATGGGACTTTGAATCTGTCTGTACTTGGAAAGTGCTTTCAAAACAGTGTGCTGCAGAGGCAGATGAGGGACTATAAAAAGTGGTTTGATTGAGGCACAGTAGTGCTTATCGTGGGCAGACTTCCCTTTTGTGCTCCTTTAAGTGCTCCCAGCTCCCTAAAACTCTTGTTTTGTTTCACTGTTAAAATTCTGTTGAACAGAAAATAACTGTTGTTAAGTATAGTAATAACTGTGTGGTATTTACAAAGAGCCATGCTTCTTCCCACGGCGCTGTTTCAGCTGATTTCTTTCTCTAAAGTATCATGTGAGTTGTCAGTATATCATTAAGGTGAATGAAAACTCAAGATTTTTGCCTGAATTCGTTCAATAGATGTCACCTTTATGACAGAAAAAGACTTTCGAGAAAAAGCTCATATTGCTTACAGATTAATGACTTCAATAAACTACAGGTTTTGCTATGTAATTAGTGCAATTCCAAAAACCTACTTTAAAAATATTAAATACAAAAATTTGACTGTTTTACTGCTAATTCTTCCTTACCCGTAATAGAACGAGACATGTTATGGTGAAGGCAGAATTTGATGTGCGGAGAACTGTACCTTTTGGAAGCTCAGTAGTGCAACATCTGATGGTTGGTCAAGGTTTTCCATTGTCAGACATCTAGTTTCTTAGCTTGCTGAAATTTAAGCAGTGGCTGACATCTTTCATGCTGAATGGCTGTTCTGGCACGCATTTCCAAAAATGAAGTAAGGAAAAAAACCGTCTCCCCATGTTTTAAACATTCTTTTGTCAAGATTCTGTATCTGAATTTAGGCAAACTGTAGGCATTGCAGAGTTAGATTTTGTGCATGTTCAGTGGCCATTTATTTTGTTCTGTTAACTGCTGAAGTCCCAAGAAAGTCAGCCCCAGGCTGAGCATGCCCCACGCCAGACCTAACCAGAACTTTGCCTGGAATGACAGTACCTTGTTTCCCAGGGATGTGCGTAGTTTTGGCCAGAGAAGCTGCTGTTTGTGGTAGGTTTAATCCTGCTCAGCCCCAGCCCGCTGCAGGGGCTGGGCTGCCTGCGTACTGCAGGGTGAAGAATGAGGCTGAGCTGTGGCAGCATGAGGCAGAGACTAGGGAAGGAACGCACTGGATAGGAGACTTAGAGGAAGGCTGCTGAAGGAAAGGAGAGTTTGGGATTGTGAAATAATATTTTGACATGGAACAAAAATGTAGAATGTAGGGAAGGGATGCATTATCTGTTACTGTCTTGCTCTTATTTTTTTAGGCCATTTTTTCTCTTACTCTGTTAAGAAGCTTCAGGGACTTAAATCTTGAGACTTAAAATTTCTGGGTTGCTGTTTTAGCTGGAATGCTGAATCGATTTCTACTACATTTATGGATGGTAGAAATTATATAGTGGTTGATTCCATGGATTGTCTTAAATGATGTTTTGTCTGTTTGTGAAATCTTGCCAATTTATGACAGCCTTTATAGCTCTTGACTTTTGGGACTGGCTACAGAACAGTAAACGATTTGACTTTTCGGAAGTGTTATCAGTGTTGCTTTTGATTCTGACTGGTACAACTGCACATGGTTTTCATATTAACGTAATACTGAGTGCCCCTTTTAATTAAATAATCTCTGTAATCTCAGATTTGATTGGTTGGATTAAATCAGCTCCTCAAACTTTTAGAAGAGCTATTGTAAAACAATATTTTTAGTTTTAAGAACTTTATCTTGCTGATGTTTCTAATGGGTGTATCTACTTATGAAATTTGGCACCTTCAAAACCAAATTGTATTTAAAACTTTACTAGGCTATACTCTAAAAATATTAATTTCTAGAGTAGCTTGTCTACAATGAAATTTTAAACATATTTTCTCATCCACTTTTTGGTAACTTGCAGATTTTTGCTATTTTCTTCCCTTTATATCAGGATATTCTCAAAGGAAGGCTGTTCTGGTTTTTAATTTCAGCAGCACTGGTTCTTCCTCTCAATGCATTGAAAGCTGTGTTAGAAGAAAGATATGGGCATTTATTAATTTAAAGATAAGGTTATTTATTATTTGTAATTAAGGAAGATTATCCAAAGGTGGCTGTGAAGTAAGTTAACATTAATCCTTCTGGCATTCCCAATTATCCAGTCATCGCTTATAGGACTAGGACCTCGTGAGGCCTTGTGGTGACTGATCACGTAAAAAAGTGAGGGAAGGCTGGGTGCAGCTCTTTGGTTGTAGCTAATGGTAGTGGTATCTGTGCAGCTTTACTTGGCACTTTGGTGTTAAAAGTAAATCGCAGCTTTAACTACTAACAATTTCATGGTACAAGTTTGTTTGACTAGAAAGAAATGTAAAATTAAATTTCACTTTTGTGGTGATGATCAAAGGTTAATTTTTTTCTAGACCTCAAAATAATCTTTCATCATCTTAAAAAAATTAGATAAAAACTGAGGAGTCTAAAGTGTATTATCCAGAACACACTTTTTATACATTTAGACATATATTAATAGTCTGAGTGGAATAATGATTTCCTGTCTTTTAAATACAACACTTCTGTTGATCTATCATATCCAAAATTACGTGTCTTATTTTGTCATTATGTTCCATTACTGTTGTTGGAGAGCTATATTAATGTTATTACTCTTACTACTCTTGTCCTCCTTAGAACTTTTTTTAATCTTATAGCATACTTACTAATCAGGTATTTCGTTGGAGCATTCGCTCATAGCAAGAGCGACGTTTAAAATACCTCGCTGATGTTTCAGAGTAGATGTTCCAGGAATTTGAATAGGCGGTTTACTGCTCTTGAAAATAATTTTTTCTAACTGTATTTTTATGCATATGATAGGACTTTGAAAGTGTTGCTGTGCAACAAAAAGAAAACTATTTTACATGTTAAAATTGATGCTTAGTGTCTACCAAAAATGTGCTAGGATAGCAACTGCTGTTATAGTCTTCTGCCTGTCTAGTCTTTTCTTTTTAATTGATACTCGTATCTCATGATACAGCTCTTGCGAGCACAGTGATTAATAAGCAAAACAAAAAACCAAAACAGGCAAAAATCAGGTATGTGGCTCAAGACCTTTTCCTGCTGTGGCTAACCTGGAAGGTCACGTGCGGAGATAAAATTTGTAGGTAGTATCTTGAGCTTCTTCATATGAGACTTCTGCCTACTTTCTTTACCTTTTAGTTTAGGTTAGAGATGTCCATCAGGTTTTTGACAGTTTTTGGTTTGTTTTTTTTTTTTTTTGTAATAGGGATTGTGAGAGTATCAAAGATAAAACCTTCTAAGATGTGAATGTCTCTTTTTCTACCTAGATATTAATGGATCATCAGAATTTATCAGAACATGTGCTTTGCATGGTTTTGTATTTGATTGAGCTGGGCTTGGAAAATTCTCCAGAACAAGAGTCAGATGAAGAGGTAAGAATAAATACCATCTTTTTCATTAAAATATGAAAGAATTGTCTAATGATTCCATATTCTTTAAAAAGAGATGTCTATTAAAATTATAATTGTACCGTAGGAGTTAGAATAAAACGCCTTTATTTACTTAAGCAAGGATCAACAAAGCAAACAAAAATAAGAAAATTGCATGCTGTTGTGAAGAGGAATTATGGTGTCTTGTTATGTTTTTCAACAGTTTCTGTGTATATAACCTGATAACACAGATTGGTTAGATCTTTACTACTCTTTAAATTAGTACTTGAAATTGGGTGCAAAATAAATTTTAAATGATTGAGTCTAAAACTTGCTTAAATTTCCAGCTTTTCAACTGAAACTTTTATTTCATTTCATTGCTAAAGGTCTGTATCTTCTAGAATATGTGAATTAGCCAAAATTTTAACTGTGCTTCTAGTGAGTATTTGAATATGAAGAGCCATTCTTTTCGGGATTCCAGATTGCCTTATGGTTTATGACTTTCATAATTTTTCCTACTGTTTAACATTGCTTATATGACTAAGGATCTGCCACTTTTTTTTCAGAAACTGACTTCTGTATAGTTCAGATTTTCTTGTATTGATCATAGATTGTACTCTGAGTAGTTCCTTTTACTTCTGCTAGGTAACACTAATGGCATGTGTTTGATTATATTCAAAACAAATGTGTAGATCTATGTATTTGTCAGACTGTAGTCCTCATGGTAGGCATCAGTCTAATCATAATTTTTAAGAGGTACATCAGCTTTAGTGAGGTACATATAGTTCAACATACTGTTCCTATCTCATGGAGAGATGATGGCCTCTGTAATACTGTTATAAAAGCAACATGACTTATTGGAAGACATAAAAGAAAGTATACTAATTCTTTTTTCATTATTTTAGGAATCTGCAGGTGGACAAGAGCGTTGCCATGATAGTTGGTTTCCAGGTAGTAACTTAGTTTCTAACATGCGTCACTTCATTAACTATGTCCGAGTAAGAGTACCAGAAACTGCTCCAGAGGTGAAGAGGGAACCACCTGCAAGTACAAGTTCTGATGGTTTAGCTTCATCACAAGTAAGTATATACAAATACCAGTCCTTTTCTTAGATTAGTTATTGCCTGTTTTGGCTTTATTTTGTTAGGATTATTTTTTTACTGTTTTTATGTATTTCATAGCAATTTTTTTTCTCCATTAATCTTTCCTGAGTGTACTAATAACAGAAATACAATTTATTTCGAATGATACCTCCTTCCAAATGATGTATTTAATGACTTTTTTTGTCCTCAATCTACCAGAGTTCAAGGCGGAAGAGCCTCCAGAGAGAGGTAGATCTGTGTGCAGTTTATTCTCTTAAGCGATTAACTAGCAACATGGCTTTCATTATGCTCACCTTCACGTTCAGTGAAATCTTCTAATTTTCTTTAGCCTCCTTTTAATTCATATTGCAAGGACTCATGCTTTTTTTGTTTTCTTGATTGTAGATAGTAGACTTCTAAGCAAAGAAATGCTCTTACTTTGTTAGTACTTATTTTTCAATAAAAGCTTTCTATCAAATATAAAATGTCATTGGTAGCTTACTGCTTGAGCTTTGTGTTTAGGCCTGTTTTGTCTTGCCAATATATTACTAACATTTAATAATGCAGAGTAGTCTTAGCTTTCTGCAGTCTGGGTAAGTTTAACCTTACATTGAAAGTGCATTTGAAGTTATTAATGGCAAGTTTATTTGTTTTTTTTGAGAAAACAAAATGAATATGTAAATGGTGGGATCTTGAAAAATTTATAGCTGATAGATAATATAATCTCTATGTCAGGATTGCCTTTGTATCTTCTGTATACAGCACTTCAGAGTACTGTATGCCAGATGTAGTGAAAGGCAATGGATATTTCTTTTGCATGTTAATGTTAGAAAAATAGATCAAAATTTAAAGTAGGTAGGTGAGATGAAATAGATTAAAACATAAAGAAGGTAGGTGAGATGACTGTCAGAATACCATTTTTATATTTGATCTCTGGAGTATTTGATAACTGTTGGCTGCCCAGCCTTCTGAGAAGGAGAGGGTAGGATGTTAAAGCATACTGAATTCATGTTCAAAATATTTGGGAAACATGTCTCTGCTATGGATTCAGTATATTGCTTTCATGTATCCTTAATTTGGGACTGAAAGCAAGGGTAGCGTAGAATAGAAACATCTGAATGGGCTCTGTCATTAATGTAACTGCACTCATATGCCCATGTGCCCTGAATAGCAAGCTCTGCTTGCAAATATGGGTGTGTGGCTTCTGGATCTCAGCTAATAAATCCACACAAAATGGACAACGCCCATGGGGATGTGTGGGTTCACCCGTGTGGGATTGTGAGGTACACTGTGCAGCAGTGCTCAGTAGACTATATTAAAGACATTTAAATGACATAAAGATACTGAAATGATGAATAATCCAGAAAAAGTAAGGAAATACTACTCGGAGAACAGAATTCTAAGTTTGACTAGAGCAAAGCCAGTTGTTAGTTATTCTGGTATTTTTGTTTTGTACTTGGCTTTATGCAGCTGTGTGTAACAGATATGTATAGAGATACGACATGCTGGGTTAGTGTTTTGCTGTAACAAATTTCAATACGTTTTGGAAGGGGAGAGGAAGCTTACAATGTTTTGTGCTTTTCCTCTTAGTTTAAAATATTTTCTGTAGTTTTATGAATGTGTGTTGTTTATACTCATATTTTTTAAAATTAAATGTTGTAATTTTTTTCCCAAGAATTCAGGGACAGCTCAAGTGTTCAGTTTGGTCGCAGAACGTAGGAAGAAATTTCAGGAGATCATCAATCGGAACACCAGTGAGGCAAATCAAGTGGTTCGGCCCAAAACATCAATGAAGTGGTCAGCACCTGGTGCAACTCCACAGCTAACTACAGCCATTCTAGAAGTCAAGGAAAGCATACTGTCCTTGCTGATTAAACTGCATCACAAACTCTCAGGAAAACAAAACTCTTACTATCCTCCATGGTTGGATGATGTGGATGTTTTAATCCACCCAGAAATTCCAAGATACTCTCACGGTGATGGAATGACAGCAGTAGAAAGAATTTTATTGAAAGCTGCTGTACAGAGCAGATTGAATAAACGTGTAATTGAAGAGATATGCAGAAAGGTGACACCTCCCGTACCACCAAAAAAGATTAGTTCTGCAGAGAAGAAAACTTTGGATAAAGAAGAAAGGTAACATTAATAATAAAGTGAAGGGGCAGTAGAAGGGCAGTGTGTGTTGTGTGTCTGTTGATTGATCTGTCTCTAGGTCTTTGCATGAATTTATTAAAATAATAAGTCTTTATTCTACAGTTCTCTTCTGTATCCATTTTGTATATACATGATTTACATGGGTACTGAGGAAGAACCTGCACCTTGCTAACTCAGATCTTTAAATTAGAAAACTTTCATAATGACTTTGTGATATACATGCTCACCCTTCATGTTGCCATGTATGCTACTCACATATACAAAGGTGCAGAATTAATATTGTGTTAACTTTTGAGGCTTAGCTGTGCAACCTCAAGATGAGTTAGAAAATTTTTTTCATTTGTATTGTCTGTTCATTCACATGCACACATCACACCATGATTATTTTTGTTTGTTTACTGTATGTGGGCTTGGTAATGTTGCCTTTTTTGCTTGTCCAACACATTTAATTTTAAAATTATGTCTTTAAAATTTTTGTCATTTTTAATTTTTTAAAAATTGTTTTTATATTTTCTTATAATGTGGCCTGAAAACCTGCATGCCAGATGTCTGTCTTGGGCTGAATTTTTTGGGAAAAAGCTCAGACAGTTTTGAGATTGAGGTTGGGGCAAAATAGGTCCTGAGAGCATCCAGAATACAGCACTACTAAAACTGAATGCAGAGAGCCTGCTTCGCTTCTGCTTGCAGCAACTGCTCTGTTGGCATGCAAGTCCTACAGAAGAGGAATCGTCCAGTTCAGATGCCTAGAGGACAGTAACTAGAGCTGAAATGTAGAGGTGAAAACTAGGACTGGCAGGGGCAAAGAGTTGAAGACTAGGACTGGAAGGAGCAACCTTCTGGTCCATGTAATCATGCGCAAAGGAAAGATGGCAGATCAAGGGACTAGTTGGTGTGGGAAGACTTCAGGGGGCAAGTTGGCGTTGTTAGGGAAGAACTGGGTTGTCAAGACAGAAATACCCGGAGAAGTACAGCAAATGAAAGAACCAATTTTTAGTGAAAATCTCAGTGAGGGAGAATGGCATCTTGAGAGCTGATAGGAGAACATAGAACAGGAATGCAGATGCCTGGAGGCCATGAGTAAGACAGAGATTGGCATTTGGGGGATGTAATACAGCCAGCCAGAAAGAAGAGTTCGCTGGAGTGGGGCAGTGGGAAGAGATTGGTAGCTGGTTAGCGCAAAAGATTGAAACATGGCATTTGAGGGGAGGGGGTGGTGGGTAGGGTTAGAAGGTTGGGGCATAGACAGTGGCGTGGCTGGGTCAGAGAGCTTGTCACGTTCACTGAAGCAGAGACAGGGCACAGGTTGGAATGGAGAAGAATACTTGAGTGCTTGTCTGTGCAGTATTTTGATGTGTTAATGGTTTATGTAACCAGACTATATGATTATGTTCTAGAAATTTGGGTAGAAACATGCAGCCAACTGACTCGGTTTCTGGATTACCTTTATTCAGCTTGCTATTTTTATTTGTTTGAAAATAAATGTTACACCAAATTCTCTCTGATATGTCAAAGACCTACACTGTACTTGAAAATTAAACGTTAAAAAAAAATTATTTTTTTTACAAGTCACGTACTTTACAAAATAAAATTAATTCTTTTCTTGCAAGTGTTCAGTTAATGGTTTAATTTTCAACATCCCTTGTAGTAGGTCAGTAAGTGGGAGAAATAGTCAAGGTTTAGCATGTAAAATTGTCTTTCTGGAAAATGACAGACTGAATGGCTGCTTTAGATAAAACACAACTGCATCTTGGACACCTACTCATTATTGTGGTACTCAGTAGTGCTAGATTTATGTATGGGAGAAGCACAGGAATCAATGAATCAAGTAACTTTTCATACAGAAAAGGGTAAGGTCATTCCTTTCCCCCTATAAAGGATGTGATATTTTCAAGGATCTATTGTAGGCTCTTCAAGTTTTCAGTTAAGTTCTGGGGCTAAGGTAATGATGAAAATAAATTTTTCCGGATCTTTGTTGTTCTGAGTGACTGTTTTCTTCTCCCCAAATGCATAATGGCATCGGGGACCCATGAAGCTTATTAATGGACACTGTGATAATTTGTAGACTGACAGTACTCATATAGTCAGGCTGCAATTTTTACTTTCTTTTTTTGATCGTTTTGTTTTCCTTTTTCCCCCAAGTCCAATTTTGTATTAGTGAAGATCAAGCAGACTGTGAGTGTTCAGTTATCACCCTTTTTCGTTACTTCAATGTATAATGACAAATTTGGCATCACTCAGGCAGTGGGCTGTTGCCATAGAAACCAAAATACAGAACTGGAAGAGCTTGAGCTGCTTGCAGTATTTTTTTCAATTGCAGTGTCATACTCCTGTAGGGCATCATGGAAAATTACTGAGCTGTACTGAATCTGTCAAGTTTGTTTATGTCTTCTTATTAAAGGCCTCTATTTACAGTTACTCTGCTTTTAGTCAAGGCGTATATTGAGAAATTCCCAGGGAGAAATAAGTAAAAACAGGTTTAATGAATGCCCTGGTATGATCCTCAGAATAATGAATCTTGGGATTGTTGTAAATAGAAGTTATTTTGAGAAATGATGGCTGTACAATGTGACAGATAAATGAGCAGAGATACTTGGACTTTTAAGCTGCCTTTAAGAAAACCAGTTAGAAGCTTTGACTTACAAACAGGCCACCTTGGGATAGCAGGTTATGGTGTATTAGCTGCTTTGGGCTTGTGCATGCCTGTTCCTGTGCCAGGACACCGATAATCAGTGATGGAGACTAAAGAGCAACCCATCAGCATATCAGATGCCGAGTGATGTTTTTAAATCCCTTGTTAGTTATCTGAATGGTCTCTGAGCGGGGA
>Ga0065711_1040469_pt1 | contig 16922 bp, 11 predicted proteins | sample Hoacrofraction12_FD_59098 | JGI IMG/M metagenome (GOLD analysis project Ga0065711, IMG submission 59098) | Hoatzin crop microbial communities from Cojedes, Venezuela - Epithelial fraction 12 v2 (version 2) | ecosystem: Host-associated > Birds > Digestive system > Esophagus > Crop | place... | reverse complement strand
TTTTTTTTTTTTTTTTTTTTTTTTGCCATTTTTCCATTTTAGTCATGTATAAACCTTTTCAGTGATAGCTCCAGTTTTACAGACCACTGACAGGCACATGAAAGAGAGGGTAGAATCAAGGTCTGATCTCTATAGGGTTGCTTTGGAGACTCCTTTTCACAGGTTAAACTGAGCGCTCATTTGCCAGTTTCTAAAGTATTTAATGTGTGTCATGTTGATTTTGTCATCTTCCAGATATTTCATAAGACTTCTCTTATCTCAGACAAAGAAGTTTGAGTATTATACATCATTATACTTTAATCAACCAAAATTACAGAAAATATAATGTGAAGCTGGTTTGATAGGATTATTTTCTATAAACACAAATGAACCAGCATTAATTATGCTACTCTCTTATAATTCTTCATTAATTCAGTTTCGCATTAGCTGTTCCATTTTTTTCCAAGGATTTATATCACACTGACAAGCCTATAATTACTTGGGTCATCTCTTTTATTCTTTTTAAATATTGGCATGCTAACTTTCTTTTGCTCTGCTGAAATTTCCCCTGTGTGGCAAGAGTTATTGAAAATCAACATTAATTGTCAAGCTCCTCAACTGTGCTTTTAAATCTGTCAGATACAGATCATCCAAACCTGCTAATTTAAAAATTTTTAATTTCCTGTTCCAAAGCAGAATAGAAACAGCTTCAAAGTTCCTGAAGTACACACAGGTCTTACCCCTCCCAGTCAAGTCAGGGTGAACTGGGAATGCTCAGGGTCCCCCATCACTTGGAATAAGTCATAGAGAGCAATGACAAGAATAATTTCTGATTGCGACCCAGAAAAGAAGGTGACAAGCGAACACTCTTTGACCTGGAAGTTGTTAAAACATGATTGTTTCTGTTTTAGCAGATGTGGAAACTGAGATGCGGGGAACCTCAGCAATGCCCACAGAGCCACATATCAAACCTAAGATTACAAGTCAGAAGGTTTGAGCCACTCCATGCCTAACAGCTACAGACAGCTCCTCACACATCCTCCCCTGCGTAAATCGGAGGTTCCAACCAAAAATCACCACATTAAAGCACAAAAAAAAATGGTGTTAGCATGATGTATAACTACAAGTAATTTTTAAAGTAAGACTGATCATCGTTTGGGTTTTTTATGCTGTCTTTTTCTGGAGATAATGCAAAAAGAAAGTAATGCAGACATACACACAAAAATTGTGTTAGGAGCCTAGAAAAGCAGCTAGGTATGTTACATGCCAAACTGGGCCTGTTGATTACTGAAAAACAAATATCCACATTTCAGGATTATTTGTTGTAAAGCTGAACTTCTGAAACATGCAAGTATCCAGGAGCTTACAAGAATTATGAAGTCAAAAGTAAAAAAATACATTAAAAATTTAAATAAATGTCTGATACATTCTAGTACTAAAACAGTCACACTTCTACATAGCATTTTCTGAGATATGTTCAAGTAGCAAAGCAGCTGAGACCAACTAGTGTCACTGAAAACAAGCTATAATGTTAAAATATTGAATTGCTCTTGGCCAGAGTAGCTAATACAAGTTATAAATTTGAATTCTGTTCCTTTATGCTTAGTGCTTGGAAATGTGGAATGATCCAGCAACAAGAAATCCATATGAATTGAATATGGTATTTGCTTCTTTGTGATTTAGCATTCTAAAACACTCAGGCAAAAGAAAGGCTGCATTAAGAGCAGATCAAGTGACTCATATTCAGAAGACAGGCAATACCATATCTGAGATTGCTTTTATAATGTTAATTCAGCTCAGCTGTGTGAGTCCCTTTCCAAACAGCGGGTCATTTAGTAAGAGCATTCTTTTTCAGAAGACCTCTGTCTCACCCAGATCTGGGAATAAGTCAACAGTTTGAGTTGAAGAAGACACTAAATGTGAGTTAGGCAATCCCTGATTTGCTGTAGAAATGGAATTTGATGTAGTGAATGAGCTGGCACTTGCAGAAAGGTTGCTGAATTCAAACTTCTCTTTCCCTATAAAATTCCAAGGTCACACTGGAATAATTTAAACCAACATTTTAATAAATTGTCATTAATTCTGTTTTCATCATTTTCTATACCCCATCTTAAATCCTCACAGCTTGATTTAGTGGAATTTTAAACTCTCACAGTCATAATTTAACATTTCACAGACTGTACGTCGTAAAGGAATTGCAGCTACTCACAGCTAGTCAGAAGTTGAGTTATAGGATACCTGCTGTTCATCTAAACCAAAGTGACTGTGATAATTTGTCCTTCTTTCCTTTTTTATTATGCTTGGAACTTAATTCCAGGAGACTACAGGCACTCTGAACTTAATTACTATGAAAAATCAGGTCCAAGGTACCTCAGCTTAGGCATCCAAAATTAGTGAACAATTTCAGCCATATTTCCTTTGTTTCCATCTAAAAGACACAGAAGAACTGAAATCTGTGTACTGCAGCTGAATATCCACACAAGGTGTATGTTCACCAACTCCCCAGCTCTTTGCCCTGCTTCCTAAGACAAAGAAACATCCATAGTTGGACCTGAATCTCCATCAACGGTTGTCCATGGAGGTGCTTGATCTGAACTGAAGGATCTCAGGGAACATCACAAAATGAATTTGTTGTACAACCTGCACATCAGCTTAATTCACTTTCCACAAAGCAAACATGATACCACTGATTCAGTTCATGAGAGTAAAGACAAATCTGTGGTTGGTGAAGTGCTCAGATGCTGTCATGAGGAACTCCATAGAAAAGTCTGTAAGAAATTATTGATGTGTACCAAGAACAGCATCTGAGCAGAAAGTGATAAATAAAATGCAAGGTCACAAGCTGAAATGGGAGGAAAATAATAGTGAATTATCTGGGCACCATCCATTCTATCCAATAAATGAGGTAAGGGTATACCGAAACAATAGTTCATGATCTGATAATCAAAGACCACTGTAAGGTGCCTTTACAGAGGGGGCACATTAAGTTTGCATGGGCAGTTTTAATTCTGACCTGTTCTAACTGCTCTCGTCTTTGCTGATCGTTTGGCAATAATCATTGAAACTGTGAGGTATGTGTGTGCCTGTTTATGGGCCATTTCCTAGATTTTTGTTAAACTATCTACTTCATAATACCAAAAGATACACAGGTGCAATCTAATTCATACTACGTTTCATTTGGACTTTTGAGTTCCCTAGTTTGTTGAAATTGATAAACCTCTAAATTCAAAGTTTGTACCATTAACAGATACACGCTCCAATTACCCAAACATACCCTGACATACGTATTTACTAGGTACCCAACTCCTGATAGAACTCAAATGTATAAACAAGCTCAAGTAGATTTACTGTAAAGAAATCACATAGAAATCGCTCATCCAGCTGAGCAACATCCCCCTGACATCTGCTTTTTCTACCCATGCGGTCTACAATAAAATATTATTTATTGTCCCATACACTTTTTTTTTCTTATAACTTCCATTTTTATTCACACATTAAAACAGGGGTTTAAATAAGTGACTTGATCAAGATCAGCTGAAAATCTGAGGCATCTGCCAGGCACCACACCTGTATTTACAAATCCCTGGTTGATGCTTTAGTCACAGCAAACTCCCTCCTTCCTTTTAATACTCACTAGAATTCAATTCTTAAAATATTACTCCTATAAAATTTTGTCGAGTCTTGTGATTTTTTTAAATTTAAATAGCAAGAGAAATGTTTTTCTAATAGCTCTACTGAGTGAAATAAAACACTGATTCCTGCCTTGCTTTCAGCACGATCCAGTCTCCAGCTCAGCTGTATTCACTTCACTCCTCACTTGCATGGACTTTTCTTCCTACAGCATTTTAAAAGGCCTAATTTTTACTTCAGATTTTCATTCTGTGTACGTCACCAGCTGTGAGAAAAGCAACTTTCTTCATGTACTTGGTTTTATTTGGGGGTTTGTTCCAGTGCAAAGTCAAATCCTCTTAAACCTTCAATTGTTTCCCAGCATTATTCATGGGTACCCTATACTTTGGGTAGCTATGTATAAAGTCTTTATCATTCTAACCTCTAAGTTTTTGATGTATCATAGAATTTAATTTTCTAGCAAGATTTTTTTCATTCTACTGTAAGTGTTATAATACATTACTCTGTGAAACTATTTCTCTCCCCAGTGCAACATCCAGCAACCCAGAATATCATGGTGTAAGAGCGATGTTAGTCTGGAGCCATCTACTGGTTGTATTGCTGAGCTTTAATAGACAGATTTGAAAAACCACTTTACACTTGCAATTTTATTGTAATTATAAAAATAACAGCATATACTAATAGATTAATCACCTAAGTATGCAATGTTTCTTGTGGACTGGTTATTTAAGTTTAAATACTCAGTGAACATTATATGTCCCAATTATCAAAATAAAAAGAATTTATTTATCTTGCTTTAATAAACAAAACAAAAATGGAAGGGAGGGGGCTGGAAGAAAGCTCCTATCTCTCAATAACACCAAAAAGAAAAAAAGGAATAAGGTAATATTAATGCTAAGATGTAAACAATTTGGTGAAGTAATCCAGTTATCTTTAATTTTATTTCTGTGATGAAAAGGATAAATAATTCTTATTGTATTACTCGATGCTTCATAATATCTCACCTTGAATTTGTATGTGTTGTTCTAAAATAGCTGAGATGACCCATGTGTGGTTTTCTTGGGATTAAAAAAGGTCTCAGTCAATTTTATGACGTTCTTCAAAGGTTTTCATTAAAAATAAATTCAGACAAAAAAGGCAACAGATGAACAGAAGTATGAAGCCTTTAAAATCAGAAGTTCTAATAAGCGAACTACTGCAAACTAAAAATAATCCACACAATTTAGAGTTTGGAGACCAGAAGTATATTTATATAATGATGCTGCTTGTTATGTATTTACTCCTTTATTATACAATGAAATTGGTAATTATTTGTGCTGTAATTTAGTCTTATTTCTATTATTGCAAGAAAACATGCAACTTTAACTGTCTCTGCAGGAGCAAGAGAAAGCATTTTACAGATTTTACCAGTTTTTTACAGTTTTTACCAGAGATTCTTTGCACCTATTAAGTATACATATACATCTACATATATGTATATATACACACAGACACACAAAAATATATACATATTAACTCAATATGCTAATGTCTATATATACATATGCATATGTATGTATATATACATGTGTGCATAAACATGCATATATGTGTATATATATGAAAATATACATATATGTATGCAATATACATATTCACCTATATTTGTATATACATATATACACACATACATGCATACACATGCATGCAAGGCTATATATCACAGCTAACATCTAACCTGCACCTCCTACAATCTCAGTTAAAGGAAATCCTCTGTTGGCTGTTAGTTGCACTGGGATCAAACATTTGCCCTTATTCACATTTGCCCTCAGCTGAACCATCGGCAGGAGAAACTTCCAACAGGAGCTGTAACTGGCAAGTAATTTTATCAAAAAATGCAAAATGCAATTTAAAATGTATAAAAGGCAGATAAACAATAAGACTTCCCAGCATAAACAGGAAAGCATAAACATATTGCAGGTTTGGAGACCAGACTATGGGAGCTAAAACTAAGAAGAAAGACATTGCCACCATCACAAATGGAATGGGTAGAAACACCTGCAAGAGAAAGAAAAAAAAATGGTTTAGGAAATAAACTGACCAACTGTGTTTTTATGTGTCATTCATAAGAGTAATAACAGTACAAGATAGGCATATTTTCTAAAATACTTGCTCAGGCTCCTTCTGTTGTCAAGGGGGAAAGATGGGCAGTTCCTGAAAACCGTTTGTCCGCATATGATATTACGGGCTCCCAAAAGAAACTCAGGGTTGGGTGTCTAGAAGAAGCCTTCTCAATAAGAATACGCTTCTCACCCAACTTTCTGACAGCTAGATTGAGAGGAAATTAAAGCTATCCTTAACGTCTGTGGTTGTATCAGGAAAGATGGGAGCAGACCAAGGTTTAATCAACTGTGAATGACCAGCCTGGATCCCACACTGTTCCGGTTACTGCTCCACACAAGTGCGATTTCACATTGTTTGCAAATCTCCCCCACTCTGCATATATCCACCTCCTGTTTTCAAGTGCAAGCTCTCTTGGGCAGAGACCATCTGTTTTTTTCTTTTCCTTCTACAGTGAAGCAAAGTTTTTGAATAAGGCTCTGAACATTGTGACCATTATCTGTATTTTTGCAGTAACCATCCACTTTTAACTTGCACTTGTTCCATAACTTTTGCACGCTACCCATGACTCAGAAAAATCTGTAAAAATATTTTGTAACTTAATTCCATTTACTTTGTATGGTCGATGTAGATGAGGCTCCCGGTATCGAAGTACAATCAGGCTTGCACAAGTCAATCCAATCATAAGCCAGGCAGAAAATCCAAAGTAATTTGTTAACGTAATAAGGTCAGAGGGGATGATAAAAATGGATGCAATGGTGGTTGAAAAAATCATGGCTGGTGCTGGAGTACAGGAGTGGACGTTAAGCATGGATATTAAAACAGGTAAATGTCCTGACTGACTTCCAGCATAGCTTAATCGGCCTAGTGTAAACATGCTGCTGTTGAGGGCACCAAATATTGAGATAGCAACAGAGAGAGGAATGATCCAGGCAACAGAGGGGATCACTCGATCAGCCCAAGTGACTGCCACAGCAACTGCAAGAAAGCAAAGCATTAGTGTAGTGTAGGTACCATGTTCTGAATTACTGACTGATTCAACAGAAACAAAAATATAAGAAACTATTTACCAGCTATGCCTGTTTTTTTGTTACAGTAGTCAAACATGACTAATTTAATCCTAAGGGTATTTAATTCAGGAGCTAAAAGTTTTCTGGGGCAGATGACAGCAAGAAGGAGTGCTGCCTGCCGGAGCCAGCCAGGTGAACCTGCTGGGGCCAACACCACGGCAATGGACTGCCCGTTGGGAGCAGGCTGCATCTCACTGCCATGAATCACATGCGTACGAGCACGGGCAAGGCCATGTGGGGAAAGAAAATGAGCGCATTAGTCCCCGGCGTGACCACAGCAGTGACATGATCTACTGTTGTGAGGAAACTGCCAACATAAGCGCACGTACTTGCAGAGACGGGTCAGCGAGTGTGTTATTAATGAGGTTTTGCTTTGGGTGGAATTGGGAAATGTGAAAGATTATTTCTGAACAGGAGATATTCAATATTGCTTGGAAATTAGCTATAGCCCATATTGCAGCAAGGACTAATATTTAGTGGGTCTATAACCAACCGCCATGAGAAATGCAGGTCTTCCAATGACCTGCATAGTATAGGAAGTTATTAGAGATGGGGAAAACAACCCTCCAGAAAAAAGTAGTGAAAGAACAACAACTGCAGCAATGCACAGCAATGTTTGAAACAAGAGCTATCATTTTAAGGCTATCTCCTCAGCTGACACAGATAAGCACAGTTCCCCTGGTATGTCCAGAGCTGGTCATGCCAGCTGGGCAACTGGTATTCACGGACACTCTGGTATTTGCTGCCTCTTTCATGGTAGGATGGATCTGCAAACATACGCATCTCTCCCAGCAGACAGCCTGAAAACAGCTGGGCAGTAATACGAGGTGGCCAAGTGACAGCTACACCGCTCCCATTTATGTTATTGAGCTGTTTCCACAGAAAAAAAATAATTGCTCCGTCCAAATGAGATATGTTTTTTGTCACTCCTGGAGGCGAAGTCTAACAGCTCAGCTTCATTAGAATGGTATTTAAAAGTGCTGTTTGGACAATCAAATACAGCTCCTCTTGGACCTTTTCATGGATAGCTTATTGGCACAGGATCTGAGAGAGGCTTTACGTACATTAGACTTACGTTTAGCCTTTTCTAAGGAATCACAATATTTATCATGAATAACCCACACACACCCAAAATGGCTCTATTTTGTGTCCATAGTTCTTTTCTACATTACTTATCACAGTAGACTTGTCCACCTCCTAAAGAGTAATGGCTTTAGCCTGAGACACCATGAGGCAGGGAAGGAAGAAGGAGATAGGATTAAAATGACAGGAAAACAAAGGCCTTCTCTCTACTCAACAGAGACCTGATCTTCACCTCATTTTCCAGGTTTTAATACACTTCTGACTTCTTTTCAGACAGTGAAGGTATAAGACAACATTTTCAACACCTAATAACATCTGTCTGCATTCAGTCCAACCTGTGTCATACACTAAAATTAAACAAGAATTTTCTGTTAAAACTTAGAATGAAACCCAAACTTCCTGACTGTGAAGTCAGATGAACAGAAGTAACCCAGTAAATTGACATCAGATAGGTGTGCTAATGCACCACACCTTTTTAACTACAAAAATATCAAATCCATACCTGAAGAGACAATTTCCTTAGGTGTGAGGACAGTCAGATATGAGATGTTCACCAGTAAATAAAAAACAATTACAGCAGGAACAGCAGTCATCACAGTTAAGGGGATATTTCTACTAGGGTTTTTCATCTCTTCTGAAAAATAAGATTTAAAGAGACTAATAAAGCAAGCAGTGTAGCTTCTGCAAGTGTGTTTCAGTAGTGAAACTGTGCAGAACTTGACAAGACTCATACCAAAGTAACTCCTGCCCCAACCCCTAACCATGGCTGCTAAGCTACTTTGCTTGTGAGGTCCTACAGCAGTTCTCAAATAGTTTATTATCAAAGAAGCCTAAACATTTTTTTTTCCATTTTTTAATTTCTTTTTTCTTATTTAGCTATTTTTTTAGCTATCTTGGAAGGAGGGATAGAGCTCTGATAGACTGATTTAAAAATGACAAAAGGATTGATAATTTTTCTTCGATTTGATTAAACACATATTTGACTTACATTAGAAAATTGATTTGGTAAGAAATTTTCAAGTAGCCATACTTCTAAATCCTTAGCCTAAATGCAAGACTCTAAGGTCAGGTTATTATTACATCACCTCATGAGTCCTGATCTGAAACTTCGGACTGTATTTTCCTATTTCTGCAGAAAACCTTTCTCTTTGTCCTTATACCAGGAAATACAGAAAAAGTAACAGGAGAGAATGAAGATATTGACGTAAGAGCGGTAATGCAGTGGCCTTAAAAGGGAGCCACTCCCAGCTGGGTTCTGCTGTTGATAATCTTTTCTACGGCAAAACGGGCGGAGGAAAGCTGTTCAGTGCTAAGCCTGGCATCTTAGCTTAAAACTATTCTTACCAAATAAGGAAAAAACTCCAAATTTTGCAGCTGAACTGAAGCACTGGCACACATTCCTGACAATGTGATAGTCCAGCAAAAGACAGAGCTGGTTTTCAGAACCCTAATAATGCATCCTCACCTCAGTCAAAAAGGGTCTTTTTTGTCTCTCACTCCTTTATCCCTTCCCTCTTGCTCCCTTTCCCCTTCTTGCTTCCCTCAGCGTTCACAGAAAACTTGGAGTATTAACAACCAATAACTCACAAGGGCGAAGAAATGAAAAGTCAAACATGCAGCTTACTGAAGCTGTTTTTAGGAGACAGAAATCCCTTTCCTCTCTCAAATGTAATTTGGGTCTCCTGCCCACAACACCAGCTTTGAGCCTGCCCCAGCACGTGCTGTAGTGCACAGAGCCAGCGGGACTGAATGAGCACAACTGCAGAATTCAGACATGGACTACCGGAGAATCTGGGATTTATTTCAAATGTAAGAAATACACTTGGTAATTTCGAGCCCAGAAGAGGACAATCACCAAAACTGACAATTTAAATTTATCTTTCCATTTGTTTCGTGATCGTTACAGTCCTGCCATCCAGCTGGCACCTGATGCATCAGCTGAAGCTCACAGGAATTAAGTTATTGTTGTAGAACTGGAAATTCAGTTCAGAAGCGGACTATTCCATAGGCTGTATCTGTCTAAACAGCTGTGCTGCCCAGTGTATGGTATTTATTACTGCTGCTAACAGATCAGAAAATAAAGTAATATTTTACCAATAATTTTGTATTTTCTCAGGCTTACAAAGCTAAATGCTTGCCTTTAAGGAAATCCAAAGATTTAAAACTATACTTTGTTGATTTTTATTACCTTTTTTATCGCAGCATATTGTTAACACTTGAATAGCTGGATTGTAACAATAACAGTCATTTTTTTAAATATTAACCCAATTTTCACACTGTTCTCACCATTGAACTTTGTGTTACACATTTCAAACACTCAGTTTATTTAATGTTTTATATGTGATAGAGTTAAATGGGTAAATGCAGTTAAAGATACAAAAGCAACGTCTACTTGCTTCCAGACTTAATTCTGGAAATCTGATGATACTATAAAACACTATTCATTTAACTCGTGACATGCATAATTAACATTATGAACATTATCTCTGCAGATTTCATGAAAAACTGCTCTATTTATTACTGCCACATGTGTCACTAGATACAAAATAGGATTAGTAAATGGATATTCAAAAGGTTTTGAATGTTTAAAATTGAGCACAAGTTATATGAAAGGATTTACACCACCTTCCTTAGATTCTTCTTCACCTTCTGTGCAAAACTCTGTTTTCCCAAGGAAGTGGCTACTGACCATCCTATATATTCCACAAAATTTCTGTATTTTAACACAAATCAAAATTAATTTGTCCATGTACAAACCAGCTGCATAAACTCAGAGAAGGTACAGATATTTAAATGCAAACTAATCAATTATCTTTTTGGATTTCGTCCTTACTGTGCACATAGTTTGGCATGGATGTCTTAATCCTTTTCTAAAAATGCACTGACAGTGAGAAAGACAGAATGCAACCTTTTAAGGTACGGAAAACTCTGTTTATGCATGAGATTTCAAATGAACCACTTTGATTTCTCTTGTACTCCTCCCGAAATGTCAGCCTGATTCTGGAGACTGCACAAGAAGCAAGACGCTTCCCTAGAGAGGAACAACGCCTCTTCTACAAGCCCAAACAAACACAGTACTCACGCAAAACATGAGAGACCCTATGATCTTGAAGGAGAGACAAGTTCTACCAAGATGAGCTGAGGAACCTAAGAAAGGTGACTGCAGAGCAAACTCTAAAGAAGAGGGGTGAGATACCTGCCATATAATTGAGGGACCACCAGCCACCGTAGGCATACAGTCCTTGGAAGAAGGCTTCGGCAACCTGTGACGCGCCGGGGATCTCTGAGCTGAATGCGTTCTCAAACCTGGCCAGACTCTCTTTTCTCCCACCAGCGAGGAGAACTATGCCACCGATGGCGATTACAGACAAGGCCACCATCTTCAGCAGAGTGAAAACTGTCTGCACCCATGCAGCCATTTTGACACTGCAGCCATTCAAAATCCCCAGGGACCAGAGGACGGCCAAGGCCAAGCATTTCTTCACCGCTTCCGGTGCAGGGCAAGCGCCGTAGAAGGGCTGGGCAGCATATTCAGCAAACAGCAAGGCTCGAGCAGCATTTGATGCCGGCTTGGTAAACGTTGACGTCCAGATAAACACAAAGGCAGGTAGTGATCCAAGGCCTCTTTTAATATGGCTGTATTCTCCTCCAGAGAAGGGCAGAGCAGTTCCCAGCTCTGCATAGCAGAGGGAACCCATCAGAGAAACCAGCCCAGACACAGTCCAGATAGTCAGCGCGACACCAACGTTGAGTAAGGAATGCTTTAACACCCCCGTGGGAGACACAAAGATCCCTGCCCCAACAATCGACCCTATAATAAAACTCACCCCATCAAAATAACCTATATTTCTTTTGAGTTGCATCTTGGCCTTTTCTTCTCTTTTCACATCTTTGAGATCATCGCTTTTTCCTTTTCCCATTTTTTCGTGTTTTTTCACAGCAGATTATATGACTTCAGAGGCTTGATTACACCTATTTCCCTTTCAATTTGTTGTTAGCAGACTGTCATGGCTCTACTTGCTAGTGAAATGTTATGGGAAGCCTGGCTTAATCATTCAGAAAGAAAGAGCATACTTTGGGTTTTGATGTCTTCTGTGTGAAGATCATTAACCAAACGCTTCAAGAAACACTGGCAAATCATATACATGTTGGTTTAATATGTACTTCAGAAATTATTACGGTCTGGAGGTATTTTTAAAGAAAACAGCATAACAAATAATGCACAGTAAATGCTCATTTCTCGGCTAATTTTCATCAACATATTTCAATTTTTTTTACGTATGTCTTCAGTGACAACTGCCAGAGGCGGATAAATGTGATCCCTGCACCCGACCTAGGGAAAGGGGAAGGGTATGGCAGCATGGACAAAGAAATCGGTCCTCCTTATCTTACTGACAGCAACGTGGGCATTAGTTGAACAGCCTAGTTCTGTTTTTCCATCGTCAGTACACAAAATGGACAGTGATAACCAGCAACCACCAGTACCTTTTGCCAAATCCTCATTAGTCACTGGGCATACTAAAGCTTATTTATACTTCACTCATTAAACACTGCCCAGGAAAGAAAATTACCAGTTTATTCCCGGTTTTTCTTGAGCACTCATCATTATGGGAGTACCCAAGCACTTCCTAAGGAGGTATTAACCTTGTGACACCACTGTGAGGGGAAGGGGCTGTATCATCGTTTCCACCATCTCTAGGGGGGCTGTACAACAGACAGATGAAGGCTGAAAGTTCCCACAGGTTTGGTGTGTGCCTTTTAAGGTGCGGCCACTGATTTTTCTACATATTTAACAATCTGTGGTGTACTTTATGTTCAAAATACAGAAAAGGAGCTTCTCTTCAATCAGATGCGGATATACCATTGCCATAGACTTTCACCCCAAGAAAAATGTATTTATTCTTTCTAGGAGATGTAGAAAAAAGTGGGCAGAAAGCAGGAAACTAACTAAAAAGGAAGCTCAGCATATACCTTAAGGGTTGTTAAGTGCCCAAACTAGTAGATGCAAAGCTCTTATTATTGCCAGTCAAGTTGCATTTGTCCTGAAGGTCAAAGCTCAGTAATGTAGCCCATAAAACTCACGGCTTTTACAGGGCCCAACTTCAAAGACACAGTGGTTTGGCTTGGTCCTGAAAACTAGGATTTTTACACAAGTACAAAATAAATTCATCTAAAAAATTAGGTTTATGTAATATGCCATCTTGTAAAAGCTCTTCAGTTAAAATAGGCATGCGCATAGACTGTTATAATTTTTTCAATGACTTGGTTAAAGTGGGTTTCCCTCACCACACAGAAACTGTGCAGCATGGTCAGTGACAGAATCCACAGCTCTAGAGCAGCTTTTAACCGTATGACAACTCTTTCATCTTCTGCAAATCACTGCAGCACTCACCTCCTATGGTCACGCTCAAAAAACAAGAAGTCCTGCAAAAATTTTAGTTCTACACAAAACACACCACTATTTATAAAAATTTGCATGATTTTTAAATTTCATTTATTCACTTCATAAATTGCAATGCGTATTTAAGTTCAAGGATGCATTTATCATGTATTATGAATAATTCAAATATTTATTCACCAGTAATCATGAATTGGAAATAAAGTGTGACAACTGTTTTAAATGGTTAAAATATGTAAATTCCTGTTTTATTTCAGCGCCTTTTCTGAGCCTCCTTCCCTGACAATACACACATATTTTTTGATATCCAGCAATCTACCAACTCTTTGAGTATTCAGCCATGTACAGTTGGATTTCGATTACTATTTTAAAACAACTCAGTATTACACTAAATGGCAGCTTAAAGTACAGATGCAACTGATTCTTTTTCGCTGTTCATGCTGAAGTACATTAATTTCTATTATAACAAAGACATTTCCAAAACCTCCCAAGCAGCGTATTAATATGTATTTTTTATTTCTGACAAAGCTGCCTGATTTCAGGAAACCCCCCTGAGACTGTCACTTTCTTGTGTGTGCTTTCTGCCTACCTCAGATAGATATTTCTAGGCTCTCAGTGAAATGCTTTGGAGATTTATGCAAAGTATGTTTTTCATTGCAGAGTGTTGTTGCCAGAGTAGGAGGAGGTAAGAGCTGAGATAATGACAGCATTCCTAGAAACTCAACAGAACCTGACACTCTGGAAACAGTACACTAACATGAACTTTACCAGGGCAGAACTTCATAAAACACAGCTGGTTACAAAACAACAGGTAGTTTTCAGCCAAACCGCTTTCTTTTTCAATATGTAAGGGCAGAGTCTTCTGAAGCACACCATAAATATTCACTTCCCAGTTTTTCTGTAAGTTGTCCAACTTCTTCCTCCGGCTGAAAGGGTAAACTGCCACATTCTGTAATGATTATCTCAAGGTCTCATATGTCAATAAAATGAGGTCAGGAGAGTGCTATATAACAGCTATTGTTGAAAGCTGAAACTTCAGCTTATTGCTTCTAGTTCTCCTAGCATTTAGGATCTTCCCTCTTAATTTTGTTTCTAAATTCTTTCAGCCTTCAATGTCAAGGTTTTCATAGTCAATTATCTAATGCTGATCATGACTGATACCTTCTGTCACTGTAGTTTCTCTACATTTAAGAGCAAAACCAATATGGAAAAGCAATGGAAGAATATTTTTGTTGCTTAAAATGGGTATGTATTATCTCCTAACTGTAATTAACTGAATGTCAATGTACTTGGATAAGAAGCCTCGATTTCAATCTCGTCAAGAATTTTCTGTGTACTCACTAGGTCTTCTCTAAGATCCACTAGCTGATTACATGCACTAGAAAGAAGTTCATCTGTCTTAAACAATGTCAGATTTTAAAATATTTACTTTCTTCCTTTTTAATTAACTACATAGTGTTTCAAGCATAGTATTGACTTATCTCTGCATCATCCCAAAACCTTTAAGGGGAGAAGACGCTGCAAAAATTAGAACCAAATTTCTCTCAGAAAGTTTCTGTGTTGTCTCTGAAGAAGCTTCCTGCTGCTGACATTCACCAAGGATAAAGAAGCAGAGGAACAAGGAAAAATCTGAAGAGAACATCTATGAAAAAAACCAGTTAATCTTCCTTGGCATATGTCAAGGGACATACTGTATTTAACATGACTGACAAATTTTACTTGTAATCTTCTCTTTTTTTCTCCTCTTCTTTGGCTCATGTTTTGTTGGGAATATGACATTTCAAAGTAGTTTTATTTGTCTTGCCTTCTGAAAGAAGATCAACAGCTATTCAAGGATTTCCGTAACTCCCATTATAGAAGCCAGTTTACAATTTGCCACATCAGACCCCATGATATACTCACAAACTTTTATTTAGAAAATGGATCTGCACATAAAGGCACATGACAATCTTTTCCTGGTACTCTGACAAACTTATTATACATCTGCCTTTTACTAAAAGTCTTAAGGATCTATTTGTTTCCCTGGCAGACACATCATTCTACTATCGATCAAGAAACAGACCTCACATAGCAGTCAGCTAATGGCAAACCAAAAAACATAAGGAAGGTCATTGTTTTGTGATGTGCTATGAGCTATTCATACTAAGCATAGAGCTTACTCCTCATAAGTGTTTCTCTCTCTAAAGTCTACCTGGACTTTAGTAAAGCCTTTGACACTGTTCCCCACAGCATCCTCCTGGAGAAACTAGCTGCCCGTGGTTTGGATGGGTGTATTCTTTGCTGGATAAAGAACTGGCTGAATGGCTGAGCCCAGAGAGTGGTGGTGAATGGAGTTAAATCCAGCTGGTGGCCGGTCACGAGTGGTGTTGCCCAGGGCTCAGTTTTAGGTCTGGTCTTGTTTCACAGCTTTATCGATGATCTGGATGAGGGGATTGAGTGCTCCCTCAGTAAGTTTGCAGATGACACCAAGTTGGGTAGGAGTGTTGATCTGCTTGAGGGTAGGAAGGCTCTGCAGAGGGATCTGGACAGGCTGGATTGATGGGCTGAGGCCATCTGTGTGAGGTTCAACAAGGCCAAGTGCTGGGTCCTGCACTTGGGTCACAACAACCCCATGCAACACTACAGGCTTGGGGAGGAGCGGCTGGAAAGCTGCCTGGCAGAAAAGGATCTTGGGGTGTTGGCTGACAGCCAGCTGAACCTGAGCCAGCAGTGTGTCCAGGTGGCCAAGAAGGCCAATGGCATCCTGGCTTGTGTCAGGAATAGTGTGGCCAGCAGGAGCAGGGAGGTGAGCGTGCCCCTGTACTCGGCACTGGTGAGGCCACACCTGGAGTGCTGTGTTCCATTTTGGGCCCCTCACTACAAGAAGGACATTGAGGTGCTGGAGCGTGTCCAGAGAAGGGCAACGAGGCTGGTGAGGGGTCTAGCGAACAAGTCTTGTGAGGAGTAGCTGAGGGAGCTGGGGCTGTTTAGTGTGGAAAAGAGGAGGCCGAGGGGGGACCTTCTTGCTCTCTACAACTACCTGAAAGGAGGTTGTGGTAAGGCAGGTGTTGGTCTGTTTTCCCAAGTAACTAGCAATAGGACAAGAGGCAATGGCCTCAAGTCGCGTCAGGGGAGGTTTGCATTGGTTATTCAGAAAAAATTCTTTTGTGAAAGAGTGGTCAGGCATTGGAACAGGCTGCCCAGCAAGGTGGTTGAATCACTGTCCCTGGAGGTGTTAAAGAAATGTGTAGATGTGGCACTTGAGGACATGGTTTAGTAGGCATGGTGTTACTGGGTGGATGGTTGGACTTGTTGATCTTAAGAGGTGTTTTCCAACCTATGATCCTATGATTCTATGTCAAACACTCAGTGTTGCACTGTAAGCTTACACAGTTCCGCTGCAGTGCCCTGGAAAATGAAGCCATTCACAAACACACGCCAACAAGGCATTGCAAAGGGGTACTGCGCTGGCACTGACACTACAAAGGACGTTCCGCACCCAGCCCAAGCCAGGAGTCCGTCAGGACACACAGTTCATCCTCACCAAAACTGCTTAACCAAAATTCACCTTTCACTGCGTTTCTCTTCAGGATCCCAGCTGGGCAGTGACAGGCAGCGCCCTGTCGCTCCTCACGGCTCCGCGGGGGCGCGGACTCCCGGCCGAGCACCAGCCCCGCCGCGCC
>Ga0065711_1007312_pt1 | contig 16922 bp, 3 predicted proteins | sample Hoacrofraction12_FD_59098 | JGI IMG/M metagenome (GOLD analysis project Ga0065711, IMG submission 59098) | Hoatzin crop microbial communities from Cojedes, Venezuela - Epithelial fraction 12 v2 (version 2) | ecosystem: Host-associated > Birds > Digestive system > Esophagus > Crop | place... | reverse complement strand
TACTTAGGAACCAAAACATTCCCCTGCTAGTGAGACAGAGTTTTTCTTTGCTTATTGAGAAGTAGGAAGATTTTTGTTGTTGTTGTTTTACTTACTTCTTCTGAAATTATTCCCATTCCTGAAAGTGAGAGCAGTATTTTGTCTCTGCAGATACATCTTTCTCTATTGAATTTTAAATGATGGCAAAATGCTTGAAAGTCTGGGAAAGATATTCTTTTACTCTAATGTATTAACCTATATCAGTATTTCAGATTTATGTTTATTTCCTTACTCTATTTTTCTCTTCTATTGACAGTTACCATACTTGATCATACTCTTCTCTTGAAACAAAACTGATGAAGGCCATGAGGATGTTCAACACATACAAGTAGTTCTTACCAAATGAGTTTATTTAAATGTACAAATAAAAAAAATTTAGAAGGGCAAGCACATATCAAGAAGCCCTAAAAGAGAAGCTACTGAGCATATCTTTGTTCAACAGTAAACATTTTTGTTGATTCTCAGTAGTCAGCACTGTGTTCTTTGCTTTCTAACATATTGGAGCAAGTTGAAAGGAATATACTTTCAGAAAGGCTGTGGGCAAAACTAGACACTACACAAATAATTTGTAGATTTCCTTTAAGTGGGAGTGGCTGCTTATAGCTGTAATGCTATGTGTGTATGTACAGGAAACATTCTGGGATTTTCTTAGGCATTTCTTTGGATGTATTTATTCTTATGCTTAGTGATGTCTGGTTTTCAGCAATATTTTTGCTGTTGCTTTCCTGACATTTGTCTTATAACAACAACATAATGGATTTAATTAGTGACTGGTGGATGCTTTTGAATATCTCTAAAGCTTTGTTCCATGTATGGACTCTGTGTTTTTTCAGAAGTTCCTGGTATATAAAAACTAGCCATACCTATTAATGTCTGCTTTTATTGTTTTGTTTTTTAGAGAGAACACAGAATCTATTGAAGAAATTAATTTTTACACATTTTTGGACCTGTTATTCATGAAACAAAAAAGAACGAGAGAAGTCCCAGAAACAGAAAGGTAGTCACGCCTAATTTCTATCAGTTGCACATGGTTTGCACATAGCATTGAAAAAGCTGTGTTACAAAAGCCTAGTCAACAATGAACACTGACAATAATTACTGTCCTTTGTCTCCTATTGTGGCTTTTGAATCTGTATCCTCTTACTTATATTTTTGGTTCAAAATCAAAAACACCATAGAAAAGATGATAGAACTCCAATTTCCTTTCAGTTCATCCATTTTCCATCATGCTTATCCTCCTGGGAAATATTTTGATATGTTCCTCTCACAGCATTAAAAGATGCCTCCAACTATCTTGAGTGATCTCAACAATCGTTTGTTGCTCAGGTGCTGGTTCCTTGAATCTGTTTGTATGGGCTTGATCCTTGTTCAACCACCTCATCAGTTAAAATTAAAATTTTTGTGTGTATACCAAATCTGGGCTTTCCTCTTCATATGTCAGGAAATGGCTGCTGTCCAAGCAGGTGGTACTCCTACAAATGCGTACTTAAGAAGCTCTTAGTGCATAATGAACAGGAGATTAAGCAGACAATGGGAATAAGATTCAGAAAGCTATCTGAGAGTGTAGTTTCCATTAATTTGAAATCACATGTGCTGAGAAGCATGAATGTTTTTGTGACTCTCAGTTTAGTCAACTAAGGACTCCTGTCCATCAAGGGTGTGGGCTGGGGCGTCCAGCACCATGTTGCTGACTTGAGAAGGTGCGTTTGATATGTAGACTTGTGTTTTAGGCGACACCAGATCTGTCACCTGTGATGTTCACACCAAACAGGGAAAGAGCCTATGGGATGTTATAGTTTGTTCCTGGAGAGAATCCAAGATCCTGGTAACAATGCAAGGAGCAGGTCCTGTTCCCAACCTGGGAGCCCTGCTGTCCTCCTGTTGTCAGTTGAATTCAGGTAATGGGAGCAAAAGCAAACCAACCCAGCAAAACAAGCTAATAGTTTGTTGTTGACTTTTTTCTTTAAGCCAGGTGGGTAAGTCAGACTGGTTTGTGTGTAGTCACCATGATTGTGGCACGGATCTGGATGAAGGAAACACTTTTATCTTATGAGTACTGCTGTGAGAGACCAGAACTGAATTATTTTCACGGAATAGTGTCTAGCAGTAGCATTTACCTCATAAAATTCAGACCTCGCTACAGCAATTTGTGCCATGGTGCATTTGCAGTGTGCTCTTGCAGGTTGGAGCTGGACATGGTGGAAGTCAGAAAGTCTTTCCTCCCTCCCAGGGTCTGGTTGTAGACCTCAGCTGTTTGTGGGCTCTGAGAGCAGTTCATATCCTTCCCCCTCCTCCTTCTGTCAACCGCTGGATGCCTCAACTCCTAGGAAAGAAAATCAGGAATGCCAGCTGACAGAGGTCCTTGGTATTTCAGCCAGGTCCACAATATGGTTAACTAGGGATGAAGACCAAAAGCATGGTCTATACCATGTACTGGCCTAGGAGTCTGGAGGGATAGTCTCTCATAAGAAAAGAATACTGGGGGTAGGGGGAAGGGGAACAGGCTTCAAATACGCAAAAGGCTTCTGTCAAGACAAAGGAAACACTGATTTCTTTTTTATTTTTTAATTTGTGGTGGGTGGTTCAGGAAGTAATGGGTTCAAAATTCAAAAAGGAATATATACAGGGCAGATGGTAAGAGTTGTTTCCTTGTGGTAAAGATAGAGGAATAAATTGGCTGAAGAGGTTGTATATAAAGACCTCCAATGATGAAAGTGCCAAAGTCTAGACAATATCTGTCAAGAATAACATAAATGTAGTAGATTTTCTTTAGGGAATGAGGCTGGACAAGATGACCTCTTGAGGTACCTTCTAGACCTTTGCCTCTATAAACTGTGTTTGAACTGACATGGACATCACAGGTAGATTGTTTTAAAGGAAACCCATTACGCAACCTGTCTGAGGATCACGTGCCCCCTTGTTTATTTCCTATAGCAGTTCTGGGCTCATCTATATAAGATTCTATGTTGTCTGGGCACTGATTGTCTGGGGCCAACCCATTCTGTGGAGGAATACCTGGCATCAGCCGTAACATGGATGAGTCAACACGGCGTTGATTTTAACCAAGAGAGAGAACTAGAAGCTCTTACCTGAGGGTCTTAATGATAGATCCTAATGGACAAAGAAGATTTAGATTTACAGAATCTTACTTATAGATGGCATTTACAGAATCTTACTTATATATGCCTTTAAATACATCCTCCTTAAGACACTCCCACAGCTTCATTAGCATGTTTGAACTGGGGTGATTCCGCAGAAATATAAATTAAAATGTACAGTTAAGTTTTGTAGCTGTGCTGCAGGATGGGACAAAACATATGTCTATAACCTAGGAAATAAAATGTGAAAGAAAATAAAGATTACAACAAGCCTGTAAGAAACATAGGGCATTTGTAGCCACAATATTATTTGTCTTGTGAAGGAAACCATGGCGTGTATTTCTTAGTAATGTCAGCTGATGCAGCTGAGACCCTAAAATGTTCCTTGCCACTAGCGGAACATTTCTACTGTTAGTTACTGATCATATTGCTAGTTATTGTAAGGAATATATATTATAAATTGCATTCCTTTTTTTTATTTTTCTGATGTTAAAAAAGTTGCTGTGTGGTGATGCAGAGGAAGCTACTGGCATAGAAATTCTCTGGAGAAGCAGGAGGGCACGTTTCCTCTCCACAGCCTGTGTTTAGTATGGCAAATAACAGGCAGGCAAACAGGCTTGTCAGATGTCTTGCTTTTTCAAGAATCCTTGTTTGGTATATGATAGCCACCTGGTTCCCACTTGCGGTCTGCAAGTCTCAGGCTGGTTGAAATAGCATGCTATTCAGTAAGAACAGCTTGATACAGTAGATGATAGATGGGCATGTAAGGAGGTACACAGAACTGCAAATGCTTCTGAATAGTGTTTGAAATCACTAGTTACACTCAAGTGGTAATAAGGTAGGGAAAATAGTCAGGCATTTAAGTGCAGAAAAATAAAATCGCAAATAGAAAAATGACAGGAGGTTGGCCATACCAACTCTTCGCTGTTGTGGGCTGTCACAGATCAAAATATTCCAGACACAAGAAGCCTCTGTCTTGCTTCTGATGCTATCTTAATTTAATTTGTGGCCTTCAGTTCTATAACACTTGTTTTCTACATGTATACTCCTGATCAGGATGAGCGATTATTGCTTTTTTTCAGATCTATAAGAGTAGCAATAAAACGTCATCTTCACACCTCACCTTTCTTGAGTGAGGCATCTCGCCACCCAGCTTTCCCACTGTAAGGCCTTTCCTTTCCATCCAGCTCCCTGGCTATTTCTTTCTAAGCACAATAATGCAGAAATGTTAATAATTCATGTTCTTGTCTTGCTTTCATTTTCCTCCTTCCAGGCTCAGTCACAGCTGAGGTTCAAGCCTTAAACAAAATGCTGGCACCATTGCACAATGAACACCTTGATGTGCTCCTTGGCTTCTTTTCAGAAAGAAACATTCCCAGAAGAGCTGGTGGAGCACACTTCACCGCACAGCCAGGTGCAGCGTGGAGTCACTTCCCACCCGTTCCCTCTCCTGCCCACTCTTGCTGGCTCACCCATCGCTGGGTAACACAAAGTCCCCTCCTGGCGCAGGGGCTGAGAGGGGCACGCAATGCTCTGTGCTGCCTTCCTCCTTTCCATTGCTGCTCAACACTGCCTTGGTCGTTCCTCTCCTTGATCAAACATGTCTTGTACTTACAAGTTTGACTGAAATCCCTCAGGCCTTTGGACTATCAAAGTTTTTTAAATGCAGTTTATTAATTTTCATTTTGGCTGTCCACACATGCACTCGCTGTTTTTTTGTTTCATTTCTCACCTTCCATCCAACCAGTTGCCCCATCTCTGCTCATTATCATCTCCTGGGCCCTCTCATAGTTACCAGTTTTGCTTTTTGTCCCATTATCAGTACAGTTACACCTCTCCTTTGCCCCCACCTGGCTTTCACTGCCTTTGGGACCACTCTTTCAATCATCTCTCTTCTCACAAAGACATCCAGCTGGAGCTGACTTCCTACTAGAAACCTATTTGCTAACAGCCATTTCTTGCTACTCCTTCTTTTCCACTGACTTTTCTCACAGAGGTTCACTGCTGTAGTCTCTGTCCTTCATCAGTCTTCTGCCTTTGTAGAAAAGTAAAATGTGACATTAATGCTTGTGTTTTGTTTAGATCAGAACATTTCAAACTCTGGTTTACAATACTGACTACACGCTTCAAGTACTGAATACCAAAATATACCATCTGTCCGAATGGCTTCTATTTTGAGTTGTAAAGAAAGCTTGTTTTTCCTTTTCCTCAAAAAGTAACAGAAGCTCAAGAGCAGATATTGCTATTTATCATATCACAATGTAACATGTTTTTAGGAATACTCTAAAAGCTTTTTCCAAACTGTTACTTTCATGTGCTGAGTTCCCCTGAAAAGGAAATTATTTTCATCCACTTCCCAATTGCTTATTGCTTTGTATGAAATGCAGGCTTATCAGTTCCAATCATTACACAGTTCTTAAAAAAAGATAAAAATATTTTGAATGAAAATGCTTCTGAATATGTTATTTTAAAGACTGATTACTGCTACTGGCTCTTATTACACAAACCTGAATATGTTACTTCAATGATCAATATCTCGTAAGTTTAAAATTAGCTTTTCATTGGCTTTGTAAGTGAGCAGTAAAAATTTATTTAGAATCAGTGAAAATAATTTGGTTTTGTTTTAGTAGACAAAGGAGATTTTTTTCTCAAGTTGCTTTCACAGTTCACATGCCTTTGTATAATAAAAGAAAGGCACAGATACAGAAAGTAAAGTTTTCTAGGAGCAGAGGATCCAGATCAATGAAAGGTCAGGAAGAGGAAGCAAAGTCAAAATCAAATATGCCTAAAATAATTTTACTTTACAGATTTCTCTTCTCCCTCCTCTAGTACTGTATTTCATATGCAGTATTTCACGTGACTCAGAGAGGAGAATGCTAAAGGATGCACTGACTGGAGAACTGTGCCAGTAATTAGTGATCTTGGATCCTGGAGGCCTTATATGTGATGGCTTCCCCCCGTGCCAGGAACATTGTTCTGAAAATAAATGTTAGCCAAAATATTTTTTCAGCTAGAATTTTGATTAATATCTCTAATTTCTTCCAAGTAGCCTACAGATGGGGAAAGTGTTAGAAAATCATTTTTCCTAGGTTTTAAATTGACCCCTCCCTCCAAGATGCGTAGATAAGAGAGGTCAAAATAAATTGTTTCATGTCGGGGGAGCAAGCAGAACTGGATAAAGTTTCAGGTACCATATTTGTTCTGTGCGCAGCGAACACCACCTTTCACTCCTGAGCTCTGCCAGCCACTTGGCTCTCCCCTTCCACGCACTCACTGACCAGCACCACTATATTGCTCTTGACCCGGTGCTTTTCAGGGACAAGACAGCAGCTCTGCTGTCATCCAAGATTGCTCATAATCTCTTCCAGCCACTCATCTAACTCTGATAATACCTCACATGCCCAATTTATAGATTGCTTTAAAGACACATGTTCCTACTCAACAGATTTAGACTCTCAATGGGATGATCTCCAATTACCCCCACAGTACGACTGCTGCTCTACTCCGCTGTCACCCTGTGGTTCAGCTGGCCTTCGTGGCACCTTTCTCTCCGGCTGTGAGTTAACACTTGTTCACTTCTAGCTGTGCAAGGCTGCAGGTTCTTCCACAGCCAAGGGTAAGCAAAAGTGCCAATCCTGTGGTGAGTTTCACTCTGAACTTTTTGTTTTGGTCACCCTCTTTCAAAACCAGAATCAGAATGCGCAGGGAGAACTAACATATTTTAGGAGAACAACTTGTACAGCTTGAGAGAGTTGAATAACTAACACCTATGGGAGTAGTCTTTTAGCAGTGGAAGAGAAGAAGAATATATGGTAGATAAGCCATTGAGAGCTATTGCATGCTAAAATGCAGATCAAAAATAGTGGTTTAAAAAACTCGAGGGTGCTGGAAGCTGGGAGGGTGTAAGAGAAGAAGGGATGATTGTAGATGATTTCAGAAACTGACTGGACAAATTCAGGGTAACCAAAACCCCACCAGACTGGCAGCTGTGGAATGCAAAGATGCTTCTGGCTCAAAGTAGGCATCACCTGCTGCTCAGAGGGTGCTCAGGGGAAGTCTCACTGCACGCTTGACAATAAGCGACCACTGTTAGAGGCCAGATACCAAGTTATTGGTGGGACCTGCAGTCTGACTTCCTGCTGTCGCTCCTTATGTTCCTACCCTGTACACTGTTCACAGGGCCTTTCTCAGGCAGATACTGTCAGGAACATGATGCTGGAACAAATGGTTCTTTGGTCTGACCCAGGTGCAGGTTTCTTGCCTCAGAAAAAATGTCATCACTGTTTTTGTTTTCTTCCACTCAGACAAGGACAATTGAACTATTCCAACAGAACACAGAATGGTGCATTTTCTGTCTTCTCCGGACTTTTTTCCCCACTGTCTGTGTGACCGCAAGCTCGACTGTCTAAGAACCCACAATGCATTCTGAAGATACTTTTTTTAGCCCTTGTCTTTGAGCAACACTGTAGGTAAGAGCAGACTAACCTAGCAGCTGTAGTTCTGCTTTTTCTAAAGCTCGGTGGTCTCAGAATCTGGCACTCTGTGAGCACGGAGAGGCGATTCGTACTTGTGGCCTTTCCTGGTTAACCAATGCTGTACTTTGAGTCCCCTCAGCTGGGTCTGCACAGCTTTTCACCTCCAGTAGCTTTTTACTTCTGTGCTCCCGGGCTTTCAGATTATTGCCCCCTGCAGTGGAATTGTGTACAAAGTCAGGCAGTGGTCAGAGGGATTTTATTTTTTTAGTAGCAGAACATTACTTGGCTTTTATAAATGAAAATTGTAAAAAAGATCGGAAAGCTTTAACCTTTTTAGAATTGTTGGGGTTAATCACCTTATATTTAGTGTTATAACTGAGCTTGGGATAATTAAACAGCACAGAAAGGTGCAAGGGAGATCAGAATCTGTCCCTCTGGTTTTCCTTTCACAATGTCCTGTCGTAGCAATGTAACCTCCTGCCTTTAATGGTCAATCACATTGTTCTTTAAGTTGATTTCCTTTTTTTCCGGACTGTGTAAACACAAAAGACGGAATTCACATAAACCTGTTTGTATTGGGTATGATACCAAATAAAAAATAATCTTCCTGATCCTAACTGCTTACAAAACACCCCTTAGTTACAGACAACAGAGGACTGCAAGTGAAGTCATACCTGAAGGAATAATGGCAAGTTTTTACCCAGTGACGTATTTGTTTAAGCCGTCTTTCCATTAGGGCACCTGGATCTATAACTTCATGTGATAAAATAAGTGTTATTCATATATGAGTGAACATAGTGTACTGTTCCTTCTTGTGGGACTTGCCACTGTTACTAGGGGACTCTTTTCTTTTACTGGAAGCAGTTAGGAAAATCTCAGCAGGCCTTTGTACAATTATCATGGCCCCTGGTTTCCATCTAGTGCACTTCCAGCTTTGCTGTTCCTAGCCAGTGGGAATTTAGCAAACTACTTGGAAGGAGTTCTGGTCACTGAGGCATCAAAATCTACCTTCTTCTCGCACACCAGCAGGTACGGATGCAGCCTGAAAGCTGCACTGTGCCTTTTCACACAGAGATCTCACCAGGGAGAGAGTCCCAGGGTTGGGACAGAGAATCCAAAAATAAACACCTTTCAGTGCTTTCATTATGGAGGCTTGTTGTCTTTCCTCCTTTTGTCTTGGCTCTGGAAATCAGGTGATGTGTCTTGCCTGCTTGGCCATGTATAGGAGAAACTGATAATTTGAACGGATGTCCTACATTTATTAACTTTCCCTGGGTGCCATGAGCAAAGGCAGGGAGCAAGCTCTCTAAATATCTCTCTTACTAGCAGATCAAACCTATGTCTGTGACAGAAATATTTGAAAGCATGATTAAATGGAGTCTCCTGAGTCCGGCACATTTTGAAAAATAAGCACTGTATTACTTCAATTTGCTGTAAATAGTAATTTACTTCGGTTATTTCCTTTAATTACAGCGCTCCATCTTTACACAAGGCTGTATTTAGGAACAAAGGGACCAGTGTCACTGTAAGGTGTATGTTATAATAGAGACATTTGTATTAGGCTTCAGGAGAAGCCTACAGTGTATCCAGCAATTCTGTGGCTCTTGTGACCACTGATCCTTCTCTTGTTTTGTTAATGTGTTTATATATATATATATGTATATATATGTGTGCTCATTTAGGCTCTTTCTGGTTCTGCTATGAAGTTCATTTGACACTTCAGCTATTACCATGCACTGTTCTTACTTTTCTCATAGACAATATTAGGATAAACCAGAACTAGAATAGCTTCTCCTCTATTGTATAAAATGTACAGATTTTAAGGAAAATGATATAAAAAATAATTTTTTAACCTAACAAGTGTAATAAATAAGCCAATTTTTCAATTTTTTTTTTTTACAAAGAAACAGGAAATAAAGTTATCTAGCAAAACTATTTATACACAGTAGGTAATCCTGGGTCGCGGGCAGGACTAATAAACAAAGAATGACAACCTATTTCTTTTAATGACAAGCTGACATATTTATTTATATTATTTCACAAAAGTATTCACCAGACGCATCTGTCACACTGAAGCCCCATTCTCTCTCCCTACAGACAGAGCATGTAGCTTTACTGCACTCAGGTTGAGTGAAAAAATAAAAACTAAACCCAATCTTTTTGGAAAAAAAATAAAGATATTCAAGGGCCTGCAGTTTACTGTGCTGGAACATAAAATATAAGATTTTTCTTGTCTGAATCAAGTTTTATATTGTTCTTTTTTGCAAAGTTGAATTACAGTTATCCGAAAGTTATTTTTATACTAAAAATTAGCTTTGTGATATGTTTAAGTTGAATTCCTAGTTCTCCAGGAACTGGAACATCATTTCCTATAAAATCTGACTGATCTTTCCACTAGAATAAGACACTTGACAACTTTTAGGGCATTAAATCTAATGGTTGCTTTAGAAATGGTAGAGCCACTTATAGTATTTAAAAACTGCAACAACGAATTTCAGATAAAAACTAAGTTACCATAAAATGGGCTTATTTTTCTGCTCTTAATGTGAAATTTTCCAATAATAGCATTTTCTACAACAAAAGTGGGAATTCTGTTTTGCTCAAATTAATAATTATCTTAGTTTTTCTAAATGCACATTTTTGTTATTCGTGGTTTGTGTAACGCTAACATGGATATATAAAGTAATTTAGAGTGTCTTGAACTAGAATTTCGAGTAGCTACAGATCAAGATTTGTTTTCCAGTCTTGGACATGCAGACATTGTGTATGCAAATCTCACACTGGAAAAGAATGAGTATCTGTTTTGCATGTGACTTAATGGAAAGTGTATTAATTAAGTCCTTTGAAGGAAATTGGACTAAGTCATAGAAAGGTTTAGAGCACAAAGATTTTTCTTTTTACTGTCCGTTTTTTAAAATATTTTACACAGATTTATATTTTACACAGCTGTTGAATACATGTTCTGAGCACCTAAAACCCCCTAGAAATGTAATGGTAGTTGGAATATGCAAGAAATTCAGGTCTAGGACCTATAAAAGAAATTAGAATTATACTGTAATGTGACATGAGTGGTGGTTTTGTACATTCATGTGTATGCATTTTCTTTTTTGCCATTTATAACAGCTGGTTGGTCTTGGGGAATATGTTATCCAGAAAGGAAGTTTTATGCTTATTCAAGGAATTGTGTTGTAATAACTAGAGGATAAAATAAGGAATTCCAACCTTAAAAGATTGGCATTAGTCTAATAAAAAATTTACACACTGTAAAACCCCCCCACAATTACAGTGAAAAGAAACAGGAAAAATATTTTTAAATGCTCCCAATTCCATGTTTTAATTTTGTTGTACAACATAACCCATGAACTACTCAGTAAATAAATCTTTCAGTTTCATGCAAATACTGCTTACTTTGAAGAGGTAGCCAAGTGACTGAATATTTAAGAGTCCTGGGCATTTCATAATTTTAGCATTACATATAAACTCAGAATTCTGAGAGTGGATAACAATTCTGCTTACACAAAAGCAAAGGTAACTTACTCATTTAAAAATTATGACACTAGCATCCACTTAATTAAATGCTAGAAAACTTCTTACGTTATGTCCATATTACTTGCTTGAAGCTGTGCTGGTTTTGAATGTGAGCTAGTGTCAAGATATTGTCACAGCCTCTTGTGTCAATTTAAACTTTGTTGAAAACGCAGCCTTCTCTTTTTCTCCCACTCGCTTTCACTCAAAAAAATCACGCTATTTTAGGTGTCCTCAATGCCTGCACAGTGTTTTATGACACCTGCATTTTAAGGGAAAAAAGCCAACCCAAAACGCCAACATAGTTTTTACATTACCACAGATATACTAGAGAAGTGCCATTATTGAGTTAGCTACCTATTCCTGTTCATTCATGAATGAATAATGTTAGAATTAACATGAGCTATAGTGCATTATTTATTATTTCTCTGGATTTGATGCTTAGCAGAGGTGTTAAAGGTCTGATGCCTTTTAAATGTAGTCCATTTCCCTTTGCTAAGTATTTTGCTGGCTGAAAGAGTCCCTTCACCTTTCTTTTGCTACTGATATTTTGGCATAATACTTCTTAAAACTAGAGCAATATTAAAATAATTTCAAGCTATTAGTTAAATAAATAGAACAATTAGTTATAAGCATGCAATTACTTAGTGTTAGTGAATAGATCCTGGAGTAAACTTGAGAGCTATGTTTTTGGCTAATGTCTGCACTTGTATCATGAAAATGAAAATAAAATTATGCTTTTGTGCTCTTTTGCTGTGATTTTTATTTCTGAAAGTTCAAGAAGTAGCAAAAAAGCATCCAGGCTGGAAGCCTGGCGCCATCAAAGTAATGGGAATTTTATTCACAATAGCATAACCCTGTTCAAAGATTATTTGTCCTTGTTTAAACAAGATTCTTATTTATGTTGCTAAAAACTCAAGATTAATATTTTATGATTCATAATACATGGTGTTGAAGGTTGGTGAACCAGGCAGTGAACCAGTCATTTCCTAAGCAGCATTTTCAGCACTAGCAAAACTGTCCGAATGTTGTTTAAAAGAGGCTGTTCACATGGATCTGAACAGGAGAGGAATCCATACAGAAATTAAGAGTACTAGCTACAAGGTGGGAAAACACCCTGTCTAGCTGTAACGATCTACCGATCGCGCATCAAGAGCAAATTGAACAGAGAAAGGTTCCTACAAGCCACTGTGAGAATGCTTTCTCACCTGTGGGTATATCTGATTATCAGTCTTACAGTTAGAAGGGTTTTGGCAAGACTTGAGAATTCCTGCCATGACTTCTGTCTCCTCAAAACAAGCTGTTGGCTAGTGCTCTTGGCAAGCTTAGCATTTGCTATGAGGCTTCTGTGGAAAAATGTTTCGGTCCTTAATCATTTAGGAGAACAATTGCTTCCCCAAGGCTTCTGTCTGCAATTTGAGTTGGTGCGTCTCTTCTGTAGAGATGCCATGTGACACGTCCCACAACCACCTTAATTTGAATTCATAAACCATATTTTCAAGGGTTTGCACAATACCTCTGAAGTTCCCTATACATCTCTTTGCAGCTCTCCAAATTGTAACTTTCCAGAGCCCGAAGAACAACCTGGAACTGGGGTCATAATCCCTAAAAGAAAACCCAAGGCAAACAAAAGTGCAGGTACACACCCTGCAGTGGGCAAGAAAAGCTGGGCAGAGCTAGAAGGAACTTCCCTCTCCCAACATTTATAAGATGCTTGGTGTTAAGACAGGACAACATTAAGTACCACCATGTCACCCCAGTTTTCCTTGGATACTGAGCTAACAGATACTTTGGCTCACGTTAGATTTTGTATTATTATTAGCAAACACTCTAAACAGAAGTTGTGAAATCCAGCTGTTCTGCAATTGTACAAGGGTCCATGGAAAGGCAGACAGATGGTTAATTGGGGTGGTTGATCAGACTAACAGGACTTGGTAGGCGGCTCCTCCTGTGAGCATGCTGCAGTATCGCAGCTCACTGTAGTGGCTTCTGCACTGCCCAGAGCGTTCGCTTGTGAAGCTCAGCTGGGCATTCTTCATCTGTGCCTCAGGATCTGAATACTTCCTTTCCCCCCCCACTCCCCGTCATGCCAATACTAGAAGGCGGTGCATAAATTAACAGCTACTAAAGGCACTGAATCCATAGCAAGACTAATCTGAGCCTTTCTTCTGTAGAAGGAGGCACAAGAAGAAAAAGCACATTTCATAGCCATTAAATGCCTGCTAACTTCAAAAATGTAAGCTGAGCGGGAAGGATGAGGAAGTAAAAGAATAGCAACAGCCACAATTTACGTCTGGACAGTTTCATCCCATTTTTAATAGCTGAAAAACACTTAAACCCACAGTAGTTTTACTTAACTCCTATTTATTCTAGTGGTAATTATGAAAGTAAGTAGGGACTACACAATGAAATGTGTATCTTCAGGAAACTCGGTCTGTGTGGTTTGAGTAGGATTGTGTTGCAACTTGTTTCCCTAAGGCTTCAAATACCTCTCACCTAAAACTACAAGCTAAAGTATGAAATTGTAATGAATAAATAACTTTAAATGACCTAATTAATTAAAATCCAGGAAAATTAGTACAAAAATTGCATTCCTTGCAATAGTAAGAAGACTATTTACAGGTTCTTTCTATTTCTTATTAAAACTATAAATTGCTTTAATAGCAAAGAAATTTTGGAAAATGTACTTTCCATAGAGCATTTCAATTGTGGTGTTGTACTGAAATGATTGCATAGAACCGGAAAAAACAATTTTTAAAATTTTATCTATGTGATCATTTTTATATGTGAGTATGATTTATTTTTCTGAAATTCTGGAGGTGCAGAATGTTTGCAGATGACCAAAACTCCACCCAAACCATTCCCAGCAATCCAAAACCTGCCGAAATCAAGAAAAATAGATGACCTTGGAGTGGACACCCATTAACAAAACAAACAAATAACCAAACACGCAAACAAGGGACTAAGCAGCAAAGGGCTGAAGTCAGCATCCTAAAGCATATTTGTGTGCCCTGCATCTTGTCATGATTGATGTATTGCACTCATGTGGCATTTGACAAACATTGCTTTGCAGGTATTTAGCATGATGACAAATTAACAAATGGAATAAATGGATTACAAAGTATTTATATAGTCATTTATGCCTTTCTCTCATCCAGTCTGGACTACTACAAAGTGATCTGAGGCTAGTTACGTAGAGATATACAAGCTTTACAAGGTGCAGCATGCAGCGGTGTGATTAATGCAGAAAGATTAATGAACATAATTTGGAATCGGTAGCTTTTGTCTTACACTATTTGCTCATTTTGTTATTAATAGGCACTGAAATCATGACCCTTATTTCATAAATCCTCAAATGGCTGACACTAGGCTGCCGCAGATAGCTTTCTTGAAGCGTCTTTGAAACAACCTCTGATAAACAGGGACAAAAGAGATGATCATCCAGGAGCAAACATCTGAGAAGCAGGGTAAATTAGCTTGGGTAACGGTCCACTCTATCATGGCAGCAGTGCTTCTGGCTCATCTCCTCCGTACCCTACTGATCTGGCACTGTACATCTCTCATCTACCTGGACTTGTGCAAGGCATTCGCCACTGTCCTACATGATATCCTTGTCGCTAAATTGGAAGGACACAGATTTGACAGACGGATCACTCCTTGGATAAGGAACTGGCTCGATGGATGCACACAAAGAGTTACAGTCAATGGCTCAATGTCCAGGTGGAGACCAGTGATGAGTGGTGTGCCTCAGGGGTCGGTACTGGGGCTGGTGCTGTGCAGTATCTTTGTCGGCGACATGGACAGTGGGACTGAGTGCACCCTCAGCAAGTTTGCTGACGACACCAAGCTGTGTGGTGTGGTTGACACGCTGGAGGGAAGGGATGCCATTCAGAGGTACCTTGACAGCCTGGAGGTGTGGGCCTGTGTGAACTGCATGAAGTTCAACAAGGCCAAGTGCAAGGTCCTGCACACGGGTCGGGGCAATCCCAAACACATGTACAGGCTGGGCAGAGAGTGGCTTGAGAGCAGCCCTGAGGAGAAGGACTTGGGGGTACTGGTGGATGTGAAGCTCAACATGAGCTGGCAATGTGCGCTTGTAGCCCAGAAAGCCAACTGTATCCTGGGCTGCATCAAGGGAAGCATGGCCAGCAGGTCGAGGGAGGTGATTCTGCCCCTTTACTCCGCTCCCATGAGACCTCACCTGGTACTGCGTCCAGCTCTGGAGCCCCCAACGTAAGAAGAACATGGATGTGTCGGAGCGGGTCCAGAGGAGGGCCACAAAGATGATCAGAGAGCTGGAGTACCTCTCCTATGAGGACAGGCTGAGGGAGTTGGGTCTGTTCAGCCTGGAGAAGAGAAGGCTCGAGGCTGACATTAGAGCAGCCTTCCAGTACCTACAGGAAGGATGGAGAGGACTTTTCACAAGGGCTTGTAGTGATAGGACAAGGGGGAATGGCTATAAACTAAAAGACAGCAGATTTAGATTAGATATTAGGAAGAAATTCTTCACCATGAGGGTGGTGAGGCACTGGAACAGGTTGCCCAGAGAAGCTGTGGCTGCCCCCTCCCTGGAAGTGTTCAAGAACAGGTTGGATGGAGCTCTGAGCAACCTGATCTAGTGGAAGATGTCCCTGCTGATGGCAGGTGGATTGGAACCAGATGATCTTTAAGGTCCCTTCCAACCCTTACCATTCTATGATTCTATGGTTCTATGATTCTGTGATCTCAGCAGGCAATTGCTGAAGTGGTCTCAGGTTTGAAATGACTTAGTGGGGTGCCTCCCAAGATTTTTGTGGTGGAGAAATGACAGGAGTAATTTTTCATGTGTCATCCCTCAAGAAAGATGACTGCTAAGTAGTGATGCTGCAAATGTAGACAGTGACAAAAAATGCTCCTTTCTGGGAGAGACCTGGGATTCTGTGTTTCTGCTGGGCTGCAGAGGCTTCTGCAGCATGAAGATGCCCCTTACTTCATGCGGGCACCACCAGTGCACAGTGCTAAGCTGCTGCAGCTGCCACCACACTGTATTGCTGCTGTCTCTTTCTCCTTGTGTAATAAACTTGTTAAAACTTGGTTTGCCCCCTCTCCACCACTGACAGCAGAGATCGTGATCCTAAACACACTCCATGGATGCTTCCCTTTGTCCTGTTTTGGACATGTAAGCACAAAGACAATTTGTACCAAAAGTGTTTTGGGTTAATTATTTTTTAAATTTTGATTATATAGATGATGCATGGTAATTTTGATGTGTAGTAAACCTTATGTGTACTGTAAGATACCGGAAAAGTTTGATCTTACATGTTCAGCCTAGCAAGTTAATACGTGTCAGCTGAGCTGTGCTAACTGCCCAATTTCGCGTTCTTTGCCTGTGGCAGCCATATAATGGTTCAATTTAGCTGGCCCTCAGAGAAAGCACCTGCAGAGATTTGGTGTACCACAGGCTGTCTCACCCCCTACAGGCATGCAAAGCTGTGAGTTTCTCAATTTGACCGCTGCCGTTTACTGCATGCTTGTGCTGTCTTGGGTTACAATATATGTATTTGTGGGGAACATACTGAAAGCCAGCTGTGAGGCTCTCCCCGGATACGAAGCCCTGAACACCTGCAGAATGAGCTCCTTCTGGTACTGCTCACACTCTGGGAGAACATAATTCCTGGTGGACTGGTGGACGACAGGTTAACCATGACGACAGGACGACGTCCTGGTGGACGACAGGTTAACCATGAGCCAGCAGTGTGCCCTGGCTGCCAAGAAAGCCAATGGGATCCTGGGGTGCATCAAGAAG
>Ga0065711_1040468_pt1 | contig 16924 bp, 10 predicted proteins | sample Hoacrofraction12_FD_59098 | JGI IMG/M metagenome (GOLD analysis project Ga0065711, IMG submission 59098) | Hoatzin crop microbial communities from Cojedes, Venezuela - Epithelial fraction 12 v2 (version 2) | ecosystem: Host-associated > Birds > Digestive system > Esophagus > Crop | place... | reverse complement strand
AAAAAAAAAAAAAAAAAAAAAAAAAAAAAAACTTTTCTAACTTCTGTTTGTTTAAACCCCAAAACAAATATTTAAAATGATCAGAGCATTTCATCTTTGTAGTTCAAGTTAAGTTTTAGCCAAAAAATGCTGAACAATGTATTAATAACATTTTGGTTGCCTAGATTGTATTTTCACTCAATAAAAAGGATATCTTAAAGTTCAAAGTCAAATATATAGAGTTTGCCTTAAAGGTTATATTGATACATATTGATCTGCATTACAAGTTAGATCATATTTAAGAAAGCTTTGGGTTGTAACACCCATATTCAAAGAAATGATACAAGCAGAAAGTAAATGCATCCATCTGAAAAACATCACTAATCAGGAAGATGATCAGCTCTTCTTTATACATTTTAAGCAGAGCAAATCTAAATATTTTCAGAAAACACAGTACAAGCTGGATATGACAAAAGGATCCTTCTGCAAAATAGAAGGGACAGTTACCATGCATTATCAACAATAGATGAATCTGCAGCCCAAAAGAATACCCCACCCTCCACCCCATTTAATCAACGCAGAGCTTAGCTAAACTGAAGGAATGGGTAAAAAGAAATTGCAAAGTATCATATTTCTGTCCTCTTTTTGACAGTAAACAATATTTAATATTTATTTATTTCTATCCTAGTTCTCTAACTGCTGCTCTTTCTTTTTCCATCAGTTGCTAAGATTTATGGTACACAAAACAGTTCCAGCATGCAATAAACTATTATGGTAACAATTTGAAAACATTACATCCAAGATCATTTTAATTATAAGACCTTTCTTCTCTTGTCTATATTAAAATGTATATAATGTATATGAATAAATGGAATCTTAAGTGATTTAGATACTATATTCTTATTGATGTCAAAGAGGTCAGTGAACACATTTAGTGTTTTAGCCAACCATGGATTGAAGATTACTATTACTTAAAAAGTAGATATGGAGTCTTTCTCTTGTAGTGCAAATCCAGCCCAAATTTGCACCAGGTAGGCTATCTTAAATAGTTCAGGCAAAATAAATCAGAAGCATAACTCAAGTTCTTACTGGACAAATGCCCATTTCATCAAGAAAGTAATAAACCATGGCACCCATGTCAAACTTTGATGCTATTTGCTTGACACAGTGCCTGTTCAAGGCTTGTCCATGTGTTGCAGATTGAAAGCTCCAGGACACAACCAAGGTGACACCTTAGTCATACAATCTACTGCCTGTCTTGGAAAGAAACAAGGTTTTACTGCAATCTAGGTCTTTTGCAATTGCTCCCTGGTCTGCTGGCTAATGAGGTCAGACAGTACTGTCCATTCTAGACATATTCTTTTTAAGGTATCATCTCTCCAAGAGACATTCCATGAGGACATACCCTTAAATGTGCCATCAAAGCGAATTATAATGATAGAATTTATTAACATTTTTTGTGAGAGACATATCATACTTCTAAGGAAACATAAAACAAAAATGGGGTTAAACTGCAAATGAATTTCTGAAATTATGTAGTAGATGCTGTTTATGCTATTGAAAAGCTTTTGTGATACGCAAAGGCAAAAGCTGAACTTAAGACTTGCAGACACCCCTGAATAGAGATCTTAACCAGGCCTCCTTTTTTGAGCAGTTGACAGCCTCCCCACATAGAGAAAGCAAGTGACCGTGTCTCTGCATTCATGTATATACAAGAGGACTGACTTTCCTTCCTTGTTTTTGTTTGTTTTCATACTTCTTAACATAGCCTTTCTTAAAGGGAAATCTGAGACTGAAACAGTTTGAATCCACAAGAAAATACCACAATACACTGATGTAAATCAACATTTCTGTTGAGGTGTCAACAGCCTTCCTCCCCTCAAGCCCCCAAATTGCATGATGGGTGCAGCTCCAAAGATATTCAGTCATCCTTCATGCAATGCACACTCTGAAAACAAATGTCCAGTTGGTTATTGGCCTACCACTGGCCAACTCCACACATACATGACGATATAGCCACGGCCCGCAGCAGCCACCTCTTCACTGGGGGAGTTTAGGGGTTATGTTGGAAAGAAAAGATAAAAAGGAGCAAGATAGTGGAGAAAGGACATGGGCTTTATAATAGGAACAAACGAAAAATCAGAAAGAAACAACTTCTTAATATCTGCAAGTAGTGTCAAAGAGGCCTAATGGGCAAAAGATGTAATAACTAATTGCTCACCCTCCATTCAGGCACATCATTGCAGTATCCATAGGCTGTGCGTACACTAACATTTCAGTCCAGAAGAGTGGTACAGCTTTGAACATTCTCCCCTATTTATCCCCTCTTATTGTCATTGCCTTAGTTCACTAAACAGTTCTGACGACCTGATTCAAGATTCCTTGGGGGGGGGGGCAAAAAACCAAAACAAAACACCACCACACCACCAGAAGCTCTGCCACAGATGTGTACCAGATGTGCTCCATCTTTCAATGGAAATAAAAGATGTGAACCAATGAGTGGTTTTTCAGTCATCTCCAAATACATGCATGGTGGTAATGTTTGGTTCCAGTGACCATAGTAAATGTAGTCGAAAGTAAAAAAAAAAAAAAAAAAAAATCGCAAAATTTTACTTACTTATTGTGGATATAAGGCCTCTGCATGAATGAGTTTGATCAACTGATTCATTTTTAAGGTGCTTAATTTCTTGCCAATATAAAGAGTGCCTGAGAAAAATTTCTGTGAAATGGAGATTTCAACTTCTGCCAGAGAAAGGTGACATACTTTTGGACATTCTTGCTTGAGCATATGCTCTATAACAAAGCCATTTGGAACATGAGACCCTACTTTCAAATGATGCGTGAGATAAGAATTAGTTCCTCACAGAATATTGAATTCTGATGCAAATGGAAAGATCGAGCCATCCTATCACTGCCTGACATTCCCTGCTAAGAGAGAATGGGAAGGGCATAATGCAAAAAAGAGACCAAGCATTTTAGGGAGAAGACATAAAAGCAAAACCCAGGGGTTGCAAAATCCACATGAACTAAACCCATGACTTAAATTAGTATAATTGAAAACCATTAAGCTCAGCTCTGTTCAAGTAAAAATTAACTTTATAGAGACTATCATTATAAGCTATTGCTTCATCAGGAAAATGCATCATGGTTATATTTTATAATTTTTATCGTCTCTTCCATGTAGCTGCTAGAAGGCAGTTACACTGGGAACTGGATCTTTCCAAAGTTGTTAACAAGACACATTCCTTTTGGTTCATGGCTAGTATTATGAGAGTTTCTGTCTTATGTCACTATTTCTGACATATGCCAGAGATAGAGCATCTTGGCTCAGAAAATATTGTACCATCATTTTATGAGAAGATACTTTCTAGACCACAGAAGCAGTTAGATTTAGTACTGACAACACAGAGGTAATGATAACCTACCCTTATATAGCCCAGAGTCTTACATATTGTAAACTCAATTAGAAAATCTTTCATCTTCACCCAAAACAGATATATTGAAAATTGCAGATTGAGGGCTTTTCTCATATAGTTCTGACCACAAAGATAAATACTGCTTTGCCTTAGCAGCATAATTTTTAGCCTGCTCATTTTTCATCTAGTTCAAGTTGTTTGATTCTATTAGTTCATATTCCAGGCAGACCACTCATTTCTGAACACAACGCAGGCAAACGTGCATTTGTAGAGATGAAAGGCATGAGAGTTGCCCATAATTTTGCCACAAATAAACTTTTCCTTTGGTTTATGCTACATCATGCCCTTCCATTTGAATAGTTTTGATAAAGACCTGTTACTCCCTTTCCTTTCACTACACACAGTGTGGATACATTAGATAAACACTTTTATATGTACCCATCAAGGAGAAATATCCCACACATTGCAGCAGATCTTGTGAAATAATATTTCTCTTATCTGTTATGTCTTTTTGAACCTTTCCTAAGAACCTTAAGTCTCTAATCCTAGTATTCAGTCACATATAGTCTTGCTCCAAGAAATTTCTCAAAGACTAGCAAACAAATATAAACATACAGGTGAAGAAGGTTTCGACAGTACCATGTACAATATTTCACTTCTTTTGCTTTCTTTTGTTACACCTAAAAGAGTTATTTTAATAATACGCAATTTACAAGCATATGCAGAATTTGAAGAGGTCTTCAAAATACTTTGGAGGAATAGATCATATAGTCAAAGACAAAAATATACATCTTTATCTATTAGGGTTTTTCACATTTTTACTGGGTCTCAGTGATTTAGCAGTATAAAACAACACTCACAGCTATACTCTAGTTACAACAACATAGCCAATATGAGAATAGAGGGAGCAGTAAAGTTTGAAACTATAGCAAGTGCAGGAGAAAAGATTTGAGTTCACACCGTACGACAACAATGAACTTATAAATAAGTGCATACTTTCAAACTCACCTGCATGATTGAAATAAATATGGAAATCAAGTAAATTAAAAACCTGTTGGATTTATACACTTCTGTCCACACTTGTCAATGGTTTTTCAACAGTAAGTATTTGAAAACAGTGGTTATAACCTCTGCTAACAAAAAAGAACAGCCTGTTTTGGTGAAATAAAGTTGACATTTAATTTACTCCTGTAAATTTAAGTTGTTCCTTCATTGCTCTTGTATGTTGACAGATAAGATTCCTTTAATGTTCTTGTGCAAAACAATAAATATAGTGTAGTTAAATTTTAGATAGAAAAACATTATGCTTTGTCTTGACAGCACCACAGTTAGGCATAAAGTTATAATGTTCTAATAATCTCTTCTGAGACTCTGTGTCATAAAATATGTAGTCTTTCAAAGCATATATGTACCTGTCATTTGATTTTTCCTGAAATCAGAAGCAGATGGATGCATATCCTGATTCTTCATCTACCGATTTGAATTTCTCTCTCCTTCAGTCCACCTCTCTGTACTATAAATTGATACAGGTCTATATGATAAAATAGAAAGTTATTACTTCAGTGTAGGTGAAAACTGGTGCTAACCACAGAAGTTTGTGGTTATTTTTCTTTTTTTGTTTTTGTTTTGTTTGTTTGTTTGTTTTTGTTTGGTTGTTTGGTTTGTGTTTTTTGGTTTTTGATTTTGGGGTTTTTTGGGGTTTTTTTTAATAAAAGCATCGGTCCAGTGAAATGGTTTCAAGAAACCTAAATACACTGTTCATAGTGTAATTACTTCTTTTGGTCTTACTAACACTGATGACATTTTAACTAGTGATCTAGGAGTTATTTCAATAATTACTCCAATAATGAAGAAACAGATGCATCCATCACACTTCATGTACATGAAGTAACTCAAGCTCAGTTCCAAAACCTCATATGCATATACATCCATTTATTTTGTGCATAAAAGAGGCAAAGCATCCATTGTTCCTTGTTTAGCCCAAGAGATTAAAACCTTCGCATTCCATAACCAATGCAGTTAATCTCTCCCATTTCCTACATTCTTGAACACTAATTGTCTAGTATCTCTACATTTGGCAGATTTGTCTTGAAATAAAACTGCATATTAAACAAAGAACTTGTATGATGAGAATACATTCACTGATGTGGAAGCCGCAAAGAAAACCCCAGCTGGTTTAGCAAATAATACGATGTAATATTACATTTAGACCTTTAATCAAATATTCTCATGATTCATACCAAGGTCTCTTTCCAGCTGGGTACTTCTCTTTTGTTTTTATTGTTAATGGACTATCAAAATTCCATGATACAATCCAGAATATCTGCTTTTTTAACAGCAGAAAATGAACCACACAAGTTCCCATACAGACAGATCACTACATTGAATCGATCTGCAAAGAAGCATCCACCCTCAGCAACTACTGAACAAGTACAGATTAATTTTATAGTGCATTGTTAGGACAAATACCTCATCATGCTCATGATGGCCCCTATTACTGCAGCCTCTTACGTTCTGAAAGCTATTGTTCTTACATCACGTGTTATTGAAACCTCTGCAGACTTGCAAGGAAAAGGAGCAAGGGGTGCTCTCAATCATCATTGTACACCAAGGTACTTAAAACCATGCTCAGCATTCAAAGATGAAATAACCAATGCAATAGGTCACAAAACACTACTGGTTACTGCAGAGTAGACAATTTCTTAGTTTAAGTATTGTCCACTGCCTTTTTCCTCTACAATCAGTAGTCAAAAATGGTGCCATTGCAAAAAGAAAGTGTTCTTAAACGACAAACAGCGCATCTCTATTTTAAACACTACTGCTCTAAGCTCAGTGAGGGCAGAACTGCACTTGCAGAAAGTCACAAGAAGCAAGCAAAAGAAGAGAAATGTCTGCTATGTCAAAGGAACCTGTTCCATCCAAACTTAAGGGGAGAACGGTCTAAGTATCCTAACCTTTCGGGGGAGGAAGTCTTAATAGGATATTTCTCTTATGGCTCAGATGTTTTGAGTAGTTATGAGGTCCTTGGCATGCAGAATCCGTAGCGGTCATGAGGTAGGCACAGCAGTTTCTGTCTACTTCGAGAGACCAGCACATGGATCATGCATGTAAAAGGGAAACTAAGATGATGTTGTCTGACAACATTGGCTGTTGAACAAGTCTTTCAGAGTTATGGACAGCCACAAATAAGTTGAGCAGAACTAGGTATTCTGTCAGCATTGCTTGACCTCTAGCTCTTCCTACCAAAACCCATATCCCCACACTCAGCACCAGCAAATGAAAGCAATCAGTTTCCTGAAGCAAAACGCTGCCTTCAGAAACAAGGTTTGTGCCTGAAGTCTAAAACAAACTCTTACTGATCCGGCTAGTCTGCAAAAATAGGAGGAAGAGCTGAAAAAGACATGAACTTTTTTATGTGTAGAAGTCAACAGGCTGGCTAGCTAAAAGGGGAAGGAGTCAACTAAGTTATCCTCAGGGCTTCAATAATTTACTTCCAACATCCAGACTATACTACAAGGCAATCTCCTCCCTCTGTTTAACCAAGACCCCCCTAAAAGATAATATTATTGCTAGTTCAAGATTCCTTAAATGTCTTTTGTTGCCACTAAAAAATTACATAGTAAGAATTCCTGAAAAAAATTTTATATTTTAACTTAGTGCCAAAAGGAACTTGGAGACTGAATAGTAATCACTTATAGTTTAGTATAAATCAAAAGAAACAGTAAACAAAGTATTTTTTAACAATAGAAGAAATCCACTCTATTTCATCATAAACATTCTCCATCTTAGTGAGAAGCAGTATGTCTCCCTGAAAGGGCAAATTTCCCACTCTGCTAGAGGAATATTAGGACATTAAGGAGCTTTTACAAATTCCTGATAGTTTCAACAAGAAAAGTGCAAAGGGAATCCTCCCTGGTCAGCATTTAAAGACTAGAACAACAGGAAAGAACTAAGAAGAAACTTGAAGCATAGAGAAAATGGCCATTCTGGATCTCTACTCATTTTGCATTTGTTTTCTACTAATTAATGCCATCTGAAAAGGCTAAGTTTAAACAGAAAATATAGTCTGATTCTTCAGACCCAAACTCCATTCAATAACATTTCAACTTTAATGATCAACATTTCGACCACAGAACACAAAGACCCAAAATATAAACTTTCTCATTTTGCAAAACACGATGTAGATCATACCTGTTAACTCTTCTTCTGCAAACTATGACTGCTGGAACTGCACAGAAGCAGTTATGCAATTCAGACATATTGTTTGGGCAATATCTTTTCCTTCTTTTAGCTGGTAAATCATTCTCTGAAAAATGCAGCTATTTCAATTAAAGTAGAATCTAAAGCATATAAAACATGGGCTAATGTCTGAATTTTAAATACAATGTGTGCCTTGAGGCACTATATTATAATCCAGTCTAGCTTTCATTCTGTCTAACTGTGTACTTACCAACAATAAAGGCAGACTCTACGTTTTTATACAGGTGAAATCCTCATCTCTCCCCTCCGTATTTGATTTGCTCTTTTCTACCTCAAAGTTGGCACACTGTAAAACTTTCTTGCAAAGTTTAGGCAGACTTTAACATCATCGCAGAGTGACCTCTAGTCCTTATAACTACAACAGCTCTGAGTTCCTTGAAACATTGATCAAGTTTATATCCATGTTTGTACAATACCCACTGTAACAGGGCACTGTCTAAGTCTGGGGACTCTGGGCAATATTGTAACATAAATATTAAATAATAATATCGTTCTGTCAAGTCAGTGATATGTGAACTACAGCAGATTCACATGATAGTATATTAATGGCTCAAAGGTAGCCCTTAGCTGCCATCATATCAAATCTCTATGGTCTAAAAAGTAATTATAACAACGATTTACACAAAAGCCATAAAATTAATAGGAATTACATATATTCAAAATTAGTACATACACCAAAATTTACATTTATGCTATAGTTAATAAATTTCAAGGGCTGATTTTTACTTTATTTTTTTAATAATTTCCCTATCAAATTCTAAAAATTTTCATAGACACATACATATACTAATAAAATACTAAGCAGTCAAGTGTTATCAAAACATTGAAATAGATTTTGATAAAATTGGAAAATATACTTGTCTCCTAATATAAAGTGTATCTAGCAATTAGGTCAAAATAGTAAGAGTTTCACATGCAAGTTCACAAAATAGGGCTATATTTTCCATCTCATCATTTCCTAGCCAGTAATTTAATCTTTTGCACCCATGCCATAAAAGCCATACAGTGCTTGGGCATTAATGTTCATTTCTGGGGAAAATGCAAGTTGAGCTGACTTATTTGGAAAATCAGAACTACAGAGAGGTAACAAAAGACAAGAGAAAGGAAAAAGAAAATTGCAGAGTTAAATACAGAAAAGCACCTGTTTGGGTATCTCATTAACAAACAGAGGGGAAAAAAAAGGGGGGGGGGGAAAAAAAACCCAGAAGCACACTGCAAAATACCAAAACATAAACAAAAGCTCAACTTATATCAGTCTTGCATTTGGCTACAATAACAAGTCTTGCATATTTAAATGGAAGCAAGACCTATGACAAAACACGTGAAAAATCAAATTCACTAAAACAGTTAAATGTGGCATTACCCCTTTATCAGACTAAGCCAATAATGGTTAGCCTCGCTGTGTTTTTATTTTCATCCTACTTCAGTTAAAAGCAGACAGTTTAACTAGCTTTTGAACAGGAGGACACAGGCTTCACAGTAAACTAAGAAAGGTATATCACACTTTGTCCCTGATACAAATTCTAAGGGCAGCTATTATGCGGACAGTAATACCCCTTACATATAAAAGGATTCCCCTACAGAAAACAACTCTCTTTTGAAAGACTACATAGTGACCAGAGTGACACTTACAACCTTCTTATAGGTATACCTAGCTATAGGTATAAAAAATTTGACCTGTTTCCAATAATTATCTAACACAGCTTCAGTAGAAACCCATAAAACTAGACATCTAAAAACCCTCTCATAACTAAAGAATAAATTAAGCTCTAATTAGCTTAAAATACAAGTAACTCACCTGAGAGAGTAAAAGGCGGTTAAAGGCAAACTCAAAAATGAGACACCGAAAACCTAGGTTTTACAAAAGAAATACACTAAATACCATGCATTTGAAAGAGGGAAAAAAAATCCATATGTTTTAGACATCTTATCTGGAGAGGAAGAGAAACAACAGCCTCTCTAAAACATGCTCTGAAAAAGCAGTAGATACTAAAAGTCTTATTTCAGAAGAAAGAGCTTCTCTATTTCATATGCTTCTTTCTATCACCATTAGGTATCTTTTATTTTTTCCTTATTGCTGAAAATAAAAAGTTACTTCTGCTGACATTAAAAGCTTGATTTTACAAACTATTTAATGCACTCCAAGGATAGTGTTAAAAGACATTGGCATGTTGATGTGAGCTGTACAAAGGTCAGTGATTTGGAGGCTCTTTCAGACAATTTGCCAGGATTTTGGCATTTTGTAAGCACACATAGGACAGCTCTCCAGCAAGCTGACCTTGACAGCGAATTGGATAAATAAACCTTCAATTTACCCCCTCCAGCTCGATGCTAGCCCAGCTGATCCCTCTGGAGCCTTCACCTGTCCATATCGTTCAACTGCCTGCAACTTTCAACTGACGAACATCCACAGCTTTACAGGTTCTGTGACAAACACCATCTAACAGATAAGGCTTCTAAAAAGTCAAAGTCAATAGTGTTTCCATTGAAAATTTAATGCTGCTTCCATCTTTACCCATCATTCTTCCTACTGTTGCATGTATCCCAGGAGGCACTTCAAGCAAAAGCACTACTCCATAACAGGTAATGACGTGGCATTTAATGATACTGTCCAAAGTGATCCAAGCCCATGGAAAGTAATGTGCACTCATGTACCAGATAAGCACAGCTGAATGTACTAGAACAGCAGTATCTTTCACTGCACTGTCACTAGATACAATGTGACATATGCTCTGCCATTGTACCTGGCTTTTCCTTTTACTTCACCATCAGAGGAAAAGAGCATTTTCAGATACAGAGCACCAAAGTGTTAAGGGAATTCAGTAAAAGGTAGGATGGCAACATATCCGTAATTAAGTATTCACAGCCTCTTTAATACTTCAGTGCTCTTGGATTCGCTACTAAAATCTGTGAATTATACCTCATTGAAGAATGTCCTTAATCTACTCTGACATGTTTTATTGGAGGCAGAAAAAATGTTTCAGTATGATAGATAAGGTTAAAAATGTTACTACTCTGATCATTTACTCTAGTGCCTTGCAAAAAACTCCAAAGCCAAAAACCATTTACATCATTCATCTGATGCAATGGAGAAAAGAAAGCATTATCTGACAGCCCATTTTAGCTGATAGGACAAAGTGCACATTTTCAATTTTCTGACAAAGTTATGTTGTTTATGTAGATAAGAAAAAAAAAACACAACTGTAACATTTCTACCGCATGCCATAAGGATCTGAAATTTGAGTTAAACAGAAAAGTACCTTGAGACCATGCAGAGCATAGCATGACAAACAAAAATCGTTTTTATGGTTTCCAACCAAATAATACATTACATGTTTTCTACTCTAATAGCAGTGCAGAGTTTTGAGGCAGCCCCACAACATTGCAGCAAAGCTCAGCATGACATCTCTATGCATCTGCGAGAATACTTCTCTTGCTGTAGCGTTACCTAGGAGGTAGTTTAATAAAAACTGCTGAAATATTTTTCAGTTAACACTTTAACCAAGTTTTTCTTGTGTTAATTTTGATAGTCTCCAGATATCAATGGCTTCTGCTTACACTACTCACTGCAAAAGGGAATCTTGTACATGTTCAACTTCTATTATTAGTTTTACTAGAGTGATCCATGACCATGCAGGGAAGTTAGCACAGAAAAAAAATTGTTCAAACTAATCAGTAGCAACTTCTCCACGGAAAGACATGGCACTGGCAGAAAAAAAGATGGCTTTTAAGTTGTATTCTTCAGGACACAGCACATTAAGTTTTCAAATAAACCTATGTATTTGAAACCTATATGGATAGGCTATATGAGAAAGTGAGAGATTGGATGTTTTTAAAGTCCCTGTTTTGCTTTTCCACCACTAAAAATGCATCTTTTTGGTCATGTCAGTAAAGCAAAATTACTAGAAGTAAATTTATTTATTCGGTAACTTACAAGTTTATCATTTCAACACAAATTAGTAAGAAACTGTGTTTACTGTAGAACTACTCTCATTTCAGTTCATTTTACTAGTCATACACCTAAAGGTAAGCACATGTTTAAGGAACAGCCTCAATCATCTTAGGCTTTGTGGTATACATCTAAATTACTAAGGCTTCTATGAGCTGCACCATTACCCGTTAGAAACCGAACAGAAAACTTACAAATAATTGGCTAAGACCCTAATTCTAGAGCATAGACAAGGCTTTAAACTAGGACCAGGTGTTGGATTTTATTCTTTAAACAACAGTTCTAAGGACAGAGAAAGATCCATCTTCCAAGCCTACTTCTGCCTGCAGACAATATGACCTGTCTTAATGAGGCTGCTGAATGCTTTATGAGCAATTCCATCCACAAGTTACTATATTCTGGCACCAAAATTGAAATATTCATTCTAAATCTTGTCATTAGGACAGTATTGCATTCTGCCAAATTTCCAGTGCCAATTCTTATATTCCATTGTGATGGAGTGTTTCTCCAGAACCAAACAGATAATGGAAAGGTCTGCCTTCGCATCCTGTAATATCACCAGCTCATTAAGCTCCCCTGTTCCCATAGACACCGCTTGGGAAAGAGACACTGGGAAAAGTTTTCCATATCCCAGTCACATCCATGCTGCATGCTCCTGCTATCAGCTACCTGTATCTCTATTTATATGGTTAATCACAATCACAAATATCCTACTGAATAGAACAGTCCTTCCTCAAAGGAACAGGGAGGGGGAATAAGAGACAAGGAGAAAGGAGAATTCAGGGCATATTTCAAAATTTTGAGCAAAAAATACAGCCATGTACTCAGTAGAAAGTAAAAAAAAAAAAACTCCAACACAGATAAATATATGGTATAAGAAATACATTTATATGCCACACTAGGGACTGTCAGTTACAAAACTGTGCCTCTATTATACTGTAATGCATTAGTATACACATAACTGCGACCTAGGAAGAACATGAACAAAGGCCATCTTTTGAAAACTATTCTTATAAGAGCATACATGAATTTGAGGAATAATAAAAGCTTTCCTACTTTAACTTTTTCTTTTTTTTTTTTTTTTAAATAATGTGTATGCTTTAGAAGGCTAATCATCACACATGAGAATAAGGTGTCTCTCTCTCTCTACTGTACAGCCATTTTCAGTGCTGAGACTTCTGGCCATGGGAAGACATCAGGGACTACAACTAGCCATGCATTCTCCAAAGTGACTGTGGAGAAGAGAGTAAGAGGTTCATACATTTATCTCCTTTACTCTGGAAAGACCAATAGAGTTAAAAGTAATGTGGTACTTAATACAAAAATACAAAACCTTTACCTCACAGGAAAAAGAAGCAAGTTGAAGAACTGGGAGTCTATGTGTCAAAAGTCATGATCTGGAGCTACCTACCAAATCTTATTCAAACATAGCATAAGGTTACAATTAATGCCAGAATATTTTACTTAAAAGTGGTATATTCTTGATGAATGAATCTTTACATATGCAATTTTTCACCACAGAAATTAACACACCATCTCTGCCCATATATCAGAGCCATGGATGCAGAAGTTCACTCTTCTGTGCCTCAGACTTTTGAATCCTGCTTTCATTGCCTTTGAAATTATTTATTATATTGGTTTTGCTGCATAATAATTGCTTTTCTTTCATACATTGTAGGGCTCAGGAGGAGGAAAGGAAAGCATGAAAATGTACTTTCCTTTTTATTAATTTTCAGACTGCTTTTTTTCTTGTTTATTTTAAAGTAAGATGTTTTACTTCCCAGGCAGTGTGTAGGCCTTGCTCTATGAAGTGCGAGGTGCAACTGCTGCTCTAGCTCTGTGTGTGGCTTTGGCCTTCGAAGTCAAAGATAAAAGAAACAAAACTTTTTTTTTTTTTTAATTCTGAAGTGAAAAATCCATTTGATATCTTTTTGTTTATTGCTGCATTACTTAGGTAATTGCTTGAGTTGAGTCAGACTGACAGCAGAGCCCTGGACCCTCTGACTCCAATCCTTTTGCTTTATTTATTAATCTCTCTTATTAAAAGAACATCTTGTCTTGTATGATGGGTACTATTCAAGCAAAAGCTGAATCACTTATATTTGCAATCTAAGTCACTAACAGGAAAAAAACCCCCACACTATGCTAATTATTCACAAAGATGCTCTAAAACACAGAAAAAACACAAGTTGAACCCCAAAAAGTCAGACCACGTGAGTCAGTCTGAAGATTTGCAAAGCATTTAAGTGAAACAAAGCCATGGTAACTTGCAGGTAAAAGTCAGCCCACACAGAAAATTTAGCATTAGCACATATAAAATTTGGCCATGCTGGAGCAGATCACATGCAATCCTATACTACTTCATTCATTCAGCAAAACCTGAGCAAAATTTAGCATGTCCTCTGCCTCTCAGAATGATCCAAAGATCTGCTATTCGAACAGCTCCGTCTTTCTAGTATTTTCTAAAACTCTTGATAGATACCAAGCTCATGACATCTCCTACTATGTGGTGATTCCACGTAAAAGCAGAGAGATATTTTGCTATTTGTTACCTCAAGTTGTGCCGATGTCCTCCTCTAAAACTCCCAGACTGACTAACAATGGAATTTTTCATGAAAATATTAGGTTATGAGGTAAGTAAAAGGAAGCCATGAGCTTCCTGATTTCAAATGTTTTTTAAATTTTCATTGATGTTTTAACCTGATGGCCCAGAATAAAACCACACACACTGACTATTTAAGAAATTCATGTGTCCAAACCTTTAACTTTGTCACACGCTTTTCCATTCTTTTCATCCCTAATATGCAGCATCTTTATTTTAATAAGCTATTCACTAGCCCAAATATCTTCAAAGACACAAAGAAGTTGTGGTTAGAGTCATGTACTGAAAGACAAGACTTCTTGTCGATGCTCCTGGATCCGTATATCCTTTTTGTCTTTGCCTAATTTCTAAGATAACTTGCTCTCTCAGACTTTCCCCACTTGTCAGTGTTAATTTCTCTTTTGATCATGTCCTGTAGCTGAGCTACATTTTCCCTCAGCACAATGTGAGGTGCATTCCTGTAAGACACTAGGGATATTCTTAGTGGGTTTGGTTTTTTCCAGCCTATTAGTTTTTGTGCTAGTACTGTTCTGGTTGCCCTTAGCAATGCACTGTTTTGGTGTACAACCTCTGTATTTGCTTGAGGCCACAACAGTATCAGTGTTCTATGTCATATTCCTTTTTTTCAGACAGCCTTTGAACTCTCTTGAAATAAATGTAGTCTATTGCCACCAACAATTGAGAATGTTAATTCACATGTTGTGAAAAACATGATCCACCCTGATGGTTTAAGCTAATAAACGAATTGTTTATTATGAAAGTATAAAAGCAAATGGAAGCCCGAGTTAAAGGTTTCACAAGCTCTAGTACTAAATCGAGGTGTGGTTTACCAAGGTACCACCTTCTCTTTGTTACTGCAGGTCTTACACAGCCAGGAGACCATCCTAGAAGTTCTTCTGCAACTCTTCTTCATTACTGAAGTGTTCAATACTAATTGCACTCTTGATTTCACTTCCTTTCTTTGTTAATGACCACCAAGTGTCTCTCAGGAAGCAAGTCCCTCAATTTACAGTTTCAAATTTCACAGTACTAATATTCTTATCTCTCAAAAATTAAAATTTTTCCTGAAATGCTCATTTCCACTTTCATTGAGTGAAATGCTCATTTCCACTTTCATTTTTTAATCTGCTCCTAGCCTCCAACCCAGTTGTATCTCCTCAACACCACTAACTCTTCATCAGTTGCCTGTTCTCCTTTGGCTTCTCTTGCTGCCATTTCACACTTGATTGCCTTCTCTGTAATGCATCTTATACCACATATGCTCTGCCACATTTGGTTTTGCTTCTTCCACATTTCAGGATAATCACAAAGGAGCATCAGATGTTCACTGTCCACTAAGCCAGTTTTGTACCCTGAAATTATATGTACTTTGTCCATTGTATCCTTGCGCATGCCTCAAACCCTCACATGTGACTTGCAGTACATTGTTACCTGCCAACCTGAAGCCAATATCATAAAAGATAGCACAAAACTGTTCAATTACCATACCAAAGGACTCCTCTGTCTTCCTCAAAGCATCTCCACTGTGCAGCTCCTTGTCCTCACAAGCATGTTGCAAACTTTTGAGAGCACTGCCTCTAATTACCATAACTTCATCTCACAATAAAATAAAAGTAGAAGTAGTAGTGTTCCTGGTTTACATCACTAGTATAACCATGCATTGTTCAATCAACATGTTGCAACCATATTTTGAAATTCAGGAGCATAAATTTAAGGTCCTTAATCCATAATTAGATGTACAATTTAAGATAGCTTGATTTTAAGGACACAGAATGTTATCTCACCAGGTGCAAAATTTATGTGGACAACAAACCTACTAAAATACTCAGATATTACTGGATTAGAAATAAAATGTTTCCTTCCCTGAGTGTGAACACTTCCATCCGAAATGCACAGAGAGAGCATTAAATCCTCCTACAGTACATCCACTCTGGAAAAGAAAGCTCTGAGGAGGAGCTGCATTGGCTTTTCTTGCAAAAGAAAATGGGGAAAATAAAAAGTAGGTAAACAAATAAATATGTAAAATCTATGCACACTCCTGCAGAAGTGTAAAAGTAATTCTGACCACCTGATCACTAGAAAGTATCCCAGGACAGCCAGGTCTGTACAAATATCCAATTTATGGAAGAAATAAGAACTCATTTCGAAATAAGCCTTCAAAAGGACCTGGCTGAATATTTGCGGTCATAGTGTTACAGGCGAAAACTGATCTGAAATCCCTCCTTTGTCTATGTAAGGCTACAACCAGTTATATCATGCTTTTTAGAGGGGGATGTGGCATTACTATTGAAGAGGTTGGGAATGTTGCTTGTACATTGCAGAATTTTCACATGGGGTTATATCACAGATACAAACCTGAAAATGCAAAGGTGCAGCAAGAAAAAAAGAAGGTACATTTTGATAAAAATTCATTAGTTTAAACCACTAAATTACTACATCCAAAATATTTTATGTTTTTATTAAAAAGTAATTTTAAATTTGAGTCATCCACTGCTAATTTTCTCCTCCGTGACAGCACCCAAATTTCTATTCAAAATTACATACACTGTCTGAGTTCTCACAGAATATTTATTTTAATGTTACAATAACACAGATATAGCGATCTTAGAAAGATAAAGAGATTACTGAATTCTAAATCTTAGATGGAAACAAATTTCTTACTTTACACTGTGTCAACCTTGCTCCACAGAAAGAGTGATTATAATCTGCAAGGGGGGG
>Ga0065711_1040467_pt1 | contig 16925 bp, 7 predicted proteins | sample Hoacrofraction12_FD_59098 | JGI IMG/M metagenome (GOLD analysis project Ga0065711, IMG submission 59098) | Hoatzin crop microbial communities from Cojedes, Venezuela - Epithelial fraction 12 v2 (version 2) | ecosystem: Host-associated > Birds > Digestive system > Esophagus > Crop | place... | reverse complement strand
GAGAAGGAGACTCCACAACCTCCCTGGGCAGCCTGTTCCAGTGCTCCATCACCCTCAGAGGGAAGAAGTTCTTCCTCATGTTCAGACGGAACTTCCTGTGCCTCAGTTTGTGCCCATTGCCCCTTGTCCTTGTTTTTTTGTTTCAGATCTTAACAGTCTGGGTCACCAGTTGAAATGAATATTAAAAAAGGTAAGCAAGCATATAAAGACCTAGGCTAGTGGACCTGTCACAAAGAAACATGAATAAACAAACCAACTCGAGTTTTCTCAAAATTCTCTATTCTCTGGGGGTTATTAAAAGTTAATCTTAAAAAATAATCAACTGAAGATGTTGTTTTATTAACAAAACCAAACTTCTGTGAAAGAAGTTATTTGATTCAGATGAGCAGTCTACCAGGACTGTTCATGTCTGCCAGTGTACTCAGAGTGTTTAAAACCTGCTGTGTTTCCACACCACCTACATTACTGTTTCACTCACTGCCCTTACACCAGTATACACAGAACACATCTTACCTTTTGCACCAAATTTTTACAGTTGTTTCTGCTAGTAATCTTCCTGAATCATTGTCTAATGTATTATTAATGGCTAGGATCCAAGAAATACTGCTTTGGAAACCTGAAAGCCATTATAGCAAAATGATCAAATTCTTCTGACCGAGGGTAAGGATATGCTGTACTCGTTTCCAGGTAGTGCTGAGTGTCTTAAGGAAAAATTTTAAATTTAGTAAAATTTTAAACCACAGAGTACAACACAGAAGAGTTAGAATGTCTTATTTGGGTACAAGAAGATTTTATATGCAGCCTTCCTTTTACCATGGACAGAAATTCTCTTGGTTTACATGAAATTATTATTAAAGTTACATCAAAAATTTACTTGGAAAGGACAGAGAGCCTGATTTTGCTGGCTTTATATCAGTCACTTGAGAATAAACTACATTAAATCAAACCAAAGTTATTCTTCCCCAGGTATTTAAGATAAAGAACCATACAGGTTTAGTGTTCAGAAACGGCTCTTGAAATAATTTTCCATAGCAACTGATGGCTATTTTTGCTATAAATAGTTGCTTTCTGCTGCTCCTGTTTGCTTTTCCTTTGATTGCTTCATATTACTAGAATACAGTAAAAAATCCACATAAAGATTTTTGTAGCCACTGATGACTATGAGAGTCTTTTGTCTATCTCAAAGAAAGAAGACAAAACTTCCCTGGCAAAATGCAGAGAGGACTCCATTCTTGAAACAAGAGCAGCAATACAAGAAAATTTAACAGGTACCCCAGAGCTGTGCAGACCATGCGAGAATGCATTTGCAGTCAAAACATTACTAGATCCCAGGAATAAAATTGAATTCTTAGTTTGAAATCAGAAGAACTTTATTTTATCATAGTAGCATTTCTTAATTAACAGTGACACTGTTCAGGTAAAAAAAGTTACGAAATACTCTATAGCAGCTATCAGTAAAATTTTGGATTCTTCGTTATGGGAGAATGGGAAAAAACTCTAATTACTGCACACAAATGTTTACATTCGTGTGAAAGCTGCTAACTACCTTTAATTACTAGCAGGAATTAATATGCTTTAGGATAAAATGAGTAAGTATAAACACCTGTAGCCAATAAATAATGCAGATGTCATTCTCACACCTTGGAGAATTTGAACTACTGCTGACTCAGCATGAGCAAAAATGAAAGCGCCCTTCCAAAAGACTTCAGAAAGCACTGCTTTAGAGACCACATCTAGAAAAGTACAATAAATCAATGGGAAGGGTTATTCTGTGCGTTATTTGCATTTTGAAACATCAGTAACATCTAACACGAGGAAGAAAATATCCAAGCCCAGCTTGATGATGTTATTTCAACAGCTAAGCCTCTAAATAAACTTGTGATGGAAGTTCTGCTGGCACCAGAAACAAACCACGTTGTGGCACTGAAACTTCCAAGACCTCTCTGCTAAACTATGCCCCCAAACTGCATCAAACTGTAGCATGTAATTTTTAATTTTCTAAATCTATTTAGGAATCTGCATCAATCGATCCCCACAAAAGTCCTAGACAAAAGATATGAGTACACACACAAAAAAAATCCCATATTATTCCAGCGCTGTTGGTTGTCTTAACTTTTTGAAGAACACATACAATTCTGAGAGATCCTTTGTCACTAAAGAAACAACACCCTGAAGGAAGTGGTTTGTCTTTCTTTCAGGAACAAATTAGGTCAAACCAATGAAGTAGACAGTGAAGCAGCCTGAGCTGGATCTTTAATTAGCGAACGGTTTATAGAATTAGCTCTGGTTTTTGTTTTTGCTTTTTCCCAGTTCTTTGGTTTATGGAAATCTGGGTTCACATGAGAATAAGATTACCAGTGAACCATTTATGCACCCGTGACTACACTGATTGCCTATGACATCCATATGATGGCAATACTACCAGTCTTGGGAGAGTCTAAAGGCATCACAATGATTTCCAGTTTAGTAATCATTTGTAGTGAAAGCAAGTAAATTTAACATTCAGGACTATTCCCCTCTCTTATACCATGGTCTTTTAAATAATGAGTAGCCAATTCGCTGTACAAAATGGATAGTGAGTATATGAAAACCAGCTAGCTACTGAAGTCAGTCAGCCTCATCAACCAGACAGTGTTGATGTCTCACCTCGTGTTCAGATGGAACATTTTTAAAGTCCTTTTTTTATGGATGTACGTTTCCAGGCAGTTTTCACTCAGCCCATTTATTAATAGTGACCATAAATTTAGTTTGGCATCCTTAATTTGCTACATTTTGTATTCTTTAGAAGTATTCTGCATTGCAGAATTTACTGCTCAGCTGAAGACCTTCAATTTCTGCTACTCAGATGAGCTCTGGCTGTACTGCTGATTAAACATATTGCTAATGTTTCAGCTGACATATTTTCCTGGGCTACGGAGGAATGCATGCATGTGTCTCAGTGGTGATGATTTGTGAATACTTATGAACCGATACACATGCACAGTATTGAAAAAACTGTTAAAATGTAAATTATAAAGCATCAGTAGCAATAGCTTGACAATATTATGATATTAAAGAGAGACAAAACTATGCAGGACAAGAACAGTCACCTCAAATGAAAAATTTTGAAAAGGATGAAAATCATATGCACTGGTAAAGGCTAGAGAAGAAATCAAACAAAAAATAAAGGATAGACAAGAACAAAAATGGACAAAAATGGAGCTAATAAACCTGATACTAATAAAAATATAACACAGAATTACAAGGACTGATAAGGAGATTCAAAGTAATTAGAACAGACATATAAACTTAGACTATTAAACAAGCATAGACAAAAAAAAAAAATCCATCAAATGGATTTACAAAGGCAATACAGTCAGTAGGAGGACTAAAACTATAAGAAACAACCAAAAAATCAGGACTAAAGTATGAACAGATGATCAATAATCAGTAAGTTCTTATCAAAAAAACAAGAATACTTTGAGGAAGACACCTCACGCATCTAGCAAACGAGGAGGGGTCGGTAGCAACACATAAAGCTGATCCATTTGTGGATACTGAGCCACACAGTGTAAGATCACGTTTTAGATATTTCTGCAGATGAACATGGAATTGTAAACAAAACAATTACCATCATGCCAAGCAGGCACTTAGGCAACAACTCCAGAATTATTTCACTTCAGGGGGACGGATGGGACCAACTCAGAAAAAACCCCCACAAACAGATAAAAGAAATACATTCTAAAACCTTTGACAGAAGTTCCAGCAGAAATTCCAATGAGAGATTTTAGCTCTAAAGACTGAAATACCCCTTTCTTTCAGAGGTGACGGGCATATGATGAACAACAGAATAGAAACATTATTCTGCCACCGCTTACAACTGTTCGATAACACATCTTAAATCTCCAGGGTCAGCAGGTTGTCATAAGCCCTATGTTAACAGAAGGAGTATTTTATTCCTGAAGACACTTGCTATTTCTGGAAGTTAAACAAGATACTCCAATAAAGTAGAAAAGATCACGAAGGCAAGTTAATATTCCATTTCTCTTTCTGTACTCATTTTTAAGATAAGTACTGAAATAATAAATAATTAAATCCCATCATTTTTGGACAGGTGCATATTCTAGCTGGATCACGAGGAATGTTGGATTTTTATAAGAATTTATTTTGTTAACTGTGCTCACCATTTGGCACAATTTGTGGATGTTTAATGTCAGGAACCACACTGATATGACCAAATTCGAGAACAGTCTAAAGTCACCTTTCCTTACAGAATCTTTCCATTTTCACACAAAGATTTTCAGGAGCTTTCAAATACTGTTTTCTTTTCTACTTATACGATCTTTAAGAGTCAATAGAACCTCTGCTCAAAAAGATAACTTGTCTTGTGCTCCCCATTCACTCAGCTCTGCAGGGCTTCACAGCAGGTTTTTCTTTTCTTCATTTTTTCAACTATGTATATTGAATTCTATTGCAGAAGCCATTCAAGGGTTTTAGCAATTATAATTTATCCATAAAAACTGAATGGGGTCATAACCTCTGCTGCTATCAATGTGATATCTTTGTGAATGGATTTCGTTTTAGAGATACCCCTGATGGTGGTAAGGAAAAAAAAAGGAAGTTCTATGGCCAGGAACATTTCAAACAGAGCTTTTAAATTATTTTTCCAAAAGCATGGCAGTTTCTTGAAGGTGATCAACATTTTTATGCAAACAAACATTTTTCCTCCCACTCCGTTAAATCAACTCATCTATGTTCCTGTTGTTGACAAATTCGGCCATACTAAGGACAACAGAAATTGGTAATTTTAAAATAAAACTGTTTAGAACTCTCTCAATTCGCATTCTGCAACATAAAATTGAGAGTAAAAATGAAATGCAAAGCCTCCAAAACAAATATAACTCAGTTAGGGACTTTTCTTTTTGTATTTTATAGTGAAACAAGTTCTTTTAAGGTTTGTTTTTTCTCCTGCAGTACATTATAATGAGACAAGTTCCTTCCAGGTTTTTTTGTTGTCAGTGCTAACAAAAAAAACCTAATATGCTATGGACTCTATAGAGATTAGAGATGAATACAACCACTACATAACCCAGCACTTCTGAACGTCAGGGAGGTCTGAATGTAGATCTGATTTTTGGTCTACCTTGCTCTATAATAAGCCAACAAAACACTAGACTCGACTCTGGCTAGGAATATTTGTAGTTGAGGAGACACCTCAGGGTCCTGGCGTATAGCTTTCTTTCACTTATGATAGGGGAAGACATAAAAGTAAAAAATACCCTCATAAAGGGCTTAGGTAGGTATGTAGATTCGCTAGGCACCTCCTTTCAAAAGGCGAGCATGAAGGTACCCCTGTATCAAAGTAAACTGTGACTTTCTAGAAAATATCATCCAACTGAGTAAACACTTCTGCAGATCTGTTAAGAAGATTAAAAAAGATCCAGCAGAAGATTCATTATGCAGCAAAACTCTGAAATACATGGTATCTTAATTGACTGTTTGTAGGGAAATTCATATTGTGTTTTATAGTACAATTTTATGCATCATCAATTAGCAATTGGACCAATTTAAAACTCTGAACCCTTGAAAGCTTCAAGCACAAAGTAAATATTGTAGCCTATATTCATTTCAAGACCAAACTGACAAGCAACGCTGAGTCTCTTAGATATTCTGGAATGTTCAGAATATCAGAATTTCATGTTGCTTACACACACACAAACCCAACCACAAACAAACAAAGAACCTCACACAAATAGAACAAGCTAAGCCAAAATAAAACATCTCTAATCTGAAGTAATAAGAGAACCTGAACCATACATTCTAGAATAAATTATATTTCAATTAGTACTTTGGATTATTCATATTTTTATCCCCTAGCCTCTTACACAAATCCTCACCAGAGTTGCATCAAAATCTTACTATATATTCAAGTTTACTGTATCAAAATCTTTACAATCCTGTTCTGAAGATCCACAGGATACAGATGAGCATTAGCCATTACTCCATAATGTAACCTTGGTTTCTCTATCACACATGAAAATTTGTAACAGAACTGACTGAGGGAATTAAAAAGAAGACAAGAACGAAACACCAAAGACAGGAAGAACGTGCAAATTCATAGCAGATTTAGTCTGAGACAGCTTCCACAAATTAAATTAATATAGTTTAACTATACTGACATGGCAATAACTATGTACTCTTTCATATTTATTCACTGTGTACAATTTGCTCTTCGATAAAGCATTCCAGGACAGAACACTTAATGACTTGGTCTTGTGGTCCGAGACAAATTCAGGATTGACACCACCTCTCAAAATCTAGAAACAGCAACAACAACAACAAATCACTCCACCATTTAAAGAAAATTAATAGGTACACTCACGTTTTCTTCATTTCACCTTAGCAAGGGCAGCAAAATAATCTCATACTCCTGGAAATACTGCATTACATTAGCAGCTATCAGAGGTATTAGCAAAACAGCAGCCTCGTTTTCTTCAAAGTTACCAATGCATCTGTTTTTTGATTGAGAAGGGGAAAAAAATGCATAATCCATTCCATCTGTAGCTTGGCTTCCAGTATTTTCTTTCACCTTTTCATCGTGTTTATCAAATGACTTTTTTTTTTCCTTCGTAAACCTATGTGAGAACAACCTGATGTTGGTACTATACTTTATTCACATGAAAATGTCAAGCCAAGTAACGAAGCAATAAAAAACAAAGAACTACTACGATGAGAATTTATAATATGATCTTCGTAGGTATCTTGCTTCTCTGGTGTTCAGTGTTGTCTGCAAAAACATAGAGCCAGATTAATGAAAGGTATGAGAAGAAAACATTTTTCATGTCTACAGTTTTAACCAATAAAAGCACTCATATAGTACCTACTCTCAGTACTCAACAAAATATTTCCAGTGTTCATTTCTACATTGATAAAATAAGTGTAGCTATTTAGCACCTTTTGATATTATTTAAGTTCATACTTTCCCTGCTATCAGAGTTTTTACTTAATAGTCACAGGACCTGGTTCTGTGTGCGGATGTAACAACACTAATGTAAAATGACAGAGATATGTGCATCACAGAAGAAGGTGGGGGGCATGAGAATACTACTCCAATTGTAAATTGCAATCCCAACTGCTGCAGCAACCCACAGGGTTACTAAGCAATTACAAAAAAAGGCTCAGGCTGGCCTTCAGTGCTGTTCTTGCCGGTGGCAGGAGCTGAATCAGTGCCTAGAAAAGCAAAGCATAATAGCAATCTTGTGCCAGGATGTACACACTGCAATACCACCTCTCATTTATCTCAGTCTGTGCCATCCTGTATCCAGTATTCCATTTACATTTGTGACTCAGTGTTGGGACAGCGCATCATCGAGTGCGTTTTCTTACAGAAGGTAGCATACTACTTTTGCGTATGATTTCTGTTTGACAGATATTGTTTGTGACTACTGATGTTAAGCAGGCTTTAGCTGCTTGTACTGCAACACTACTGATTTATCTTTCCCAGTGTAGATAACAAGCTGCTCTGTCTGCAAATACGTTCTGTCCTCCTGACATGACACGGACAATTGAAACATGAGATAACAGAGCAAGAGCTGGGATTCACAATGTGCTGTGAAGTGACCCTAGCTCACAAAGCAGTGTTGACACTGGTGCCACTGGGTCCTGCCACTGCAAGTTCTGCAAACATGAGTGAGTTGGGTTTTTTGCCCCAATATAATCTTCTCTATTTGCTCTTAGGTTCTTCCCTGTTGAGAACCACTGTTTGGCATGTTTGAAAGCACCTAAGGCACACAGGCAGCTTTCTCTGAGATTTCACAAACATCAGTATGCCTTGGAAGCAACAGCCCCTCCTGCCTAACACAGAAGACACAAGATAGAGCGGAACAGGAGGAGATAGGGAAAGCAAAGCATTTAATACCTTTAACAGGCACGTGAATTACAAAAAAGTGTTTCCCTATTTACCAAAGTACCATATTCCCAGGAATACTCACAACAAAAATGCTCTTGGACACTGAATAGTAGAAAGTAAGCATTTTCTTTTCCATCTGTAGTCAAATAATCACATTTATCTCTAGTATTTCCTCAAGTGTACTTATGGAAGAGCACTCAGTATCTTAAGCCTCTCAGATATCTCCCTCTCCTTCTCCAGTACACCTTTTGTCATTTACAATATTACGTCCAAGAAAAGCCCAAGTTTGCTTCTCTCAAGGACAAAAATTTGACAGGATTCTTCGCCCTCTGTTTTTTTGAACCTGATGACTGCAGTTGGATCATGTTCTCAGTCTTTCTTTGGAAATACCGTATCCAGAAATATTTATTATACATAAACTGAAATTCTTTTTTTCATTACCTTAACACTCAGTTCTCAAAAATTAGAAAAAAAACCCCACAAGAAATGAAATGTGGCATCAAAGTGACTAGCACTTCCCTCATTCTAACAGTGCCATGTTTCAGTCAGCCTCAGCCAGTTTACTCCTATCTATCTGCTGTGAACTAAAACACTCCACACAGTGTTTCCACACAATTTAGCCATGACTATTATCTCAATTTTCATTTTTACTTGCTCTTATTTTTATCTCTCTCTCACCTGGTTCCTTCTATTCAACGTTTTTTAACTCCTGTATTTATTCCTGTTCTTCTATTCTTAAAGGCATATTCCACATCCTATTAGTCACTGTCGCCTCTCCACTTCAAATTCAAAGAATCCCATTTCAGCTGTAAAATCTCTACACTAATCTTTACAGCACAAGGCAGGCAAATACTTCTTTCCCATGAACACAATCCACTACTTACAAACTATTTTTGAGATGCAGAGGTGACAGTTCTGACATCTGTGTGCATTACTGTATCTTCTCACTTCACTTTTGATTGCCAGCAGTATTAATTTGATTGTGCTTCATGAAAGACTTCCTTTTATATTGGTATGAGTTACTTGATGGATTAAAGAATGAGAGGGGATTTCCCTCCCACCTGCGGCCCCTTCTGTATAATGCAAATCATTGTGTATATTTATAATTGTTTCTGTTTAATAACAGTATTTCTACATCTCAGCCTTTAGGTGAAAGCCAGAAGTTCACGGGCATGTAATGTTTGGAAACAACGTTGTTTAATGGCTTCTCAATAGGTCAAAATTAAAATTACATTGCATTTTTTTTATTCAACCTTTCATATTTCTAGGAAATTTCACACATTTTCCCAAATGGCAGTAGAAAATTCATCCTAAGGAACTCCATGGAAAGGGCCAAAAAGGCCATCTAGAGCTGCAGTCCAAAACTCTAAGTAGAAGGAAAATAATGACCCACTTGGAAAGTATTCCTAGTACAATTCATCAAATACTAGTTGAAGATAACAGTATATGCATAGAATCTCAAATAGGAGACAGTGTGGATCTGTTGTGCAAGTTAGATACATTCCTTTCAAAATCTGTTTCATGGGTGCAGGCAGTAATAAAATTAAAAATGGTATTTGTATATTCGTGGTTGAAAACCAGAGCAGGGATTACAAACCTCATCTTCATGACCAGCTGACCAAAACGGCTAACATTTTTGCAACAGTGTTAATTACATTTCATTCAGTGTGCATAAATACACACCTTTGCATGCATATCTTGTAACATGGATAAAAGTAACATTAAAACACAATGAACTCCAAAGCTCTGTTTACAGCATACTCTCATCCTTCTTTCTATGGTTAAGGGGTACTCCTCTGAAAGATGACACTGATTTCAGTAAGAGCGAGATAAGGGCATACATGGAAATACACGTTTTCCTTTCCTTTAAGTTCTACAAAAGCTTGCTGAGCATCTTTAAAACAGACAGTGAATACATCTTTCCAAATTGAAATACTTCTGGAAAGCATCAGCTACAATATCTGCTTAACAATCCAAGAACTGATCTCTCATATTCTGCCACCACAAAAAAAAACAACCAACCCAACAACATCCCCCCCAATAAAAACAACAAGCTCCCTCCCAACCCAAAATAAGCCAAAAAAAATTTAGAAACTACCTATTAAAAAAAAAGCTTGAGAACAGAATAGATTTGGTGAATCGGAAATAGAAATGCATTTTATATACTCTCTACTCTAGGGTGCAACTTTGGCAGGAAAAACACTAAGCTTCTTCAAGTACTGTAAAGAGTGAAGAATCGAGGCAGACAATGAAAAAGTGGTAAGACAGCAGGGATAAACTAGATGCAGGTCTTCCTGTTGATATCTTCATTTTGGGCAAGCTGTAATTACTGGATTCTTCCCTTCAAAGTCTATCTTTCCGAGTGCCCATGCTGTCACCCAGTAGCTTCGTCACTGAAATACTTTTCACATGTAATAAACAGCATGTCACAAATCTTTCAACTTCCCTAATTTTAGCAAGATAAGCACTTACTTTCACTCTGTTTAAAACTGCATAAATAAACTTCAAGAAATTTTATCAAAAACAATGGGAAACATTTCCTTTCTCACTGTTACCTGAGAAACCACATATACCTGAGCATGTGATCAGCATGCTGCTTTATAATGGATAACTATGTTCTGCTGATACTATGATCTAATTCAGAAGGCATTTTGAGACTGTAAGACTTTCACCTTGATGAAAATAAAATCATTGAGAACGAATAATTATTGAAAATAATTATCATTGAGAGCTAGAGGTACAATGTAGTGCAGTAGTTCATACCAGTATCTGCTCTACTACTAAAATGGGAATGTGCATGTACAGCATTGAGTCACGTATCCTGTGTAAAACACAGACCTGTAAGAACCACTAATTTCTTTTGCTACTGAGATGGCCTTACTATTATTTACCATTTTTTTATCCTTATGTATGCAGAGGATTGTATTGGGAAATGTTTTTATTTTCAATTATTAAAATTTTCACACACATCAGTAGCAGTCATTCAGCTACCAGAATCATATATTTATTCCCCCCCACCCCCCAAGAGGTTGTTTGCAACCAGTTAGGGAGCAGGAAAACACTACCGATTTATCAGTCGTGCAGCACAAAACCAAAACACCAACCTAGTGAAGACACTGCTTAAGAATGAAGGTAATCAAAGCAGTTTTACAGGTATGCTCCAGTAATGAACACTTTCATAGACCCTGCATTGACTCTTGAATACATAAAGTTAAATCACAATTAATTTTGTAATAAATATCCACTTGAATAAGCAGTTCCTGCTACTGGCTAAAGTCTTTTCAAGGCATAGGCAAAACTGAGTTTTGCTGCTTCAGAAATAAGGGACTAAGGTTTAGCTAGGGAAGGGCAGCTCCTGTTATAGGAAGAGATGTGAGAGAATGGGTCAGACTGGGAGAGAGAACTGCGGAGTCTGAGTTGTTCTTACCATCACTGAGGCAAGCAGAGGGTTTAAGCATAGCTACTGCTCCTCAGAGGAGCAGCCACCGCAGCACTGGAAAAAGCCTGCGCTCCTGTACATTGACCTTTCCCTCTACAGCAGCAGCAGCTCAGCTCTCTAGAGCTCTTATGCAGCCAAATTAGTCAGAAAAACCATTCTGTTGCCCTAGGCAACCTCATGTATGACTTTTTTTGTAAACATGAAACTTTCTGTAATGTTTTTCTCTGTTTATGCATATTACAAAGTGCAGATAGATTCTTGAAATCCCACCATTAAACAGTATTTCTCATTAGCATCCACTTAACATAAAGATCACAACCATATAAGCTCAATAAGTGGGCCCGTGTGAACCTCATGAGGTTCAACAAGGCCAAGTGCGATGTCCTGCACCTGGGTCAGGGCAACCCCTGATAGCAATGCAGGGATTGAGAGTAGCCCTGAGGAGAAGGACCTGGGGGCACTAGTGGATGAAAAGCTGGACACAAGAAGACAATGTGTGGCCACAGCCCAGAAAGCCAACCGTATCCTAGGCTGCATCCCCAGCATTATGGCCAGCAGTCGAGGGAGGTGATTCTGCCCCTCTGCTCTGCTCTGGGGAGACCCCACCTGGAGTCCTGCATCCTGCTCTTGAGCCCTCAGCACAGGACAGACATGGACCTGTTGGAGCGGAGCCAGAGGTAGCCACAAAAATGATCCTCTCCTGTGAGGAAAGGCTGAGACTTGGGACTGTTCAGTCTGGAGAAGAGAAGGCTCTGAGAAGACCTTATAGCAGGCTGCCAGTACTTAGAAGGTGCTTATAGGAAAGATGGGGACAAACTTTTTAGGAGGGCCTGTTGTGATAGGGACAAAGGGTAATGGTTTTAAACCAAAAGAGGGTAGATTTAGAGACTACATACAAAGAAGAAATTTTTTATGATGAGAGTGGTGAAACACTGGAACAGGTTACCCAGAGACGTGGTAGATGTCCCCCCCCGGAAACATTCAAGGACAGGTTGGACGGGGCTCTGAGCAACCTGATCCAGTTGCTCATTGCAGAAGGGTTGGACTAGATGGCCTTTAAAGGTCCCTTCCAACCCAAACCATTCTATGATTATATAATATAAGACACTGTCATGCTTACCGACATAAAAATTCATTTCTACAGACACTTATCTGTAGAACCTACAGTCATATTTCAGAAACTGTCCAATCTGTGCTCATAATTAAAGTTTATACTCCATTCTTATTTTCATTCAGTATTGAATATTTAGATATTAATAGTGTTATATTTTTTTATAGGTTTTTCTAGTTCTGCTGCACCCCTATCATCTGTAAATAAGTTACAGGAAGAAAAAGTATTATTTTCCCTTTCAAGCAAGCATTTCAAGCTGAGCTGTCACAGAATGAAATATTTCATCATATTTGACTATATTAAGAATATAACTTTCAATGTATATCCTCACTTCCAAAATTTCTGAATATATGTATGTTGAAATTGAGCAAGTGTGACATAGCTGTCAGTTCCCTTGGGAACAATATTCAGAACTCATTTGAGTTGTGACCTGCTTATGCTGCCAGGGAGTATTAGTACTTTTGTTGGATCTTTAGAATAGAGATATGGAGTGAAGGACAAAGGCAAAAAATAAGATTCTAACTTCACACACGAAAAACAGATGCGATACTGCTCTGTTTCAGAAGACAGTGATGGCTTTTTATATCTTCTGCCCCATTTTGTAAGCTCTATTGGAGAGATTACTCTTTTTGATAATAAAATATTTTAGATGAACTATGCATGGAGAAACCTACAGCTGTCCACAGCACAACTTACGGTCTGAGATGTCTAAATACATTTCAATAAAGAAGAATGCAAATTAACTTCAGAAACTATTTTGCAAAATGGATGGCAGTTCAAAATGGAATATAGTCACAAATCCTATAATACTGCTTTTTGTCTCCTGACACCATCACCTGACATAGATTACAGTTATGAAGATTATCCATTACACCGAATGGTTCAGTTTTCAGTTATGTTTTCTGCTTACAACACAGGACTACATACAATGTAATCTATGACTATGAGTTATGTTAGTACAAAGAGAATCTATCTATCCTTCCTTCATCTAAATCTGACTTCTAAACTCTACTTCTAGCATGTTATCCTTTCAGGCCATTGATAACCACAAAATCCATCCAGCTACACATAGTTCATATGTATATTAAGATCAGTCTGTCTTTCCAACAATACTTTCACTCGCATTCTCTTCCTCTTAGTTCAAGGCAGAATCAAGCCAGTGAATACTTTCCCACATCTCCTCTTCAACCTGCTACGGGTTCTATTTCCCCTCTTCCAGTCTGTTCTTTACACCTCATGGAAGAAATTGCATACACAGCTGTGGGGTGCATTGGCAAGTGGCTCTTCATTGCAACATACATCTTGCATCAATATTCTGTCTTGATACCCCACTGATGAGCACAGTGCTTGTGAGAGCTGATCTTAACTATCTGTGTGCATGCAACTAATAGTAAGGCACATATGTGGTTTCAGTTAGTGTCATTTAATGTAGTCACTCCCTAAAGCATTCATTGCTACAAAATATTTCTGGAGTAAATAACAATTCTACAAGCGGGAAACTTGTAAGCACTTCTGTAGCAAAAATGCCATTTCAAGACCTCTTAAAACTAGACAAGTTTGGCTTGGAAAGGTTTGAGGCCATGCTCGTCTGACAGTGCAAGCATCCTCCCTATTGTGCGCAGGGTCACAGGATCACTGAGACAAACAGCAGGCAATTATGAGGTAGTAATTCAAGTACAAAATTTCTGCTTCTAGAATCTCCTTTACACCATAAACGCAACACATGTAGACATTATTATGCAGTTTCAGCCATGAGCTAATTCACAGAAGAAAACATTTTGTTTATGAGCTGCAGCTTACTGAAGCCACCTTCAGTTATGATCCGTTTCCAGATCCAATAACAGACAGCAGCCGACAGGTCAAAAAAACCTGTTTAGAGACACAGGTTAGATACAAAGGAGTCTTCCTCCAGAGCAGATAATCAATACATTTTTGTTAACATAGCTTAATTTTTAATACTGCACTGAATCATCTTGAGCTTATTAAACTGCCTCATGTTACAAGTTTGAGACAGTTGTATTCAAACAGGAAAATGAGGTAAAAAAAAACCCACAAAAAAACAAACAAAAACCACAAACAAAAACACATCCTGTTCCTGAAGAGAATTGCAAATATAAATGTGTTGCTATTAGTTTTCAAAACTTCTTTAAGTTTGCCTTTTCTTGTCTCATTTTTTTTTTCCCCCATAAAAGGCAACACTGAAATTGTTCCTCCTGCATAGGGATAATTTATGATTGCTTTGTTTAATTTTATTGCTTTGCTACCTGAACTACTACTTTGAAATGCCTGTTCTGCAGCAGGACAAAAATCTCTTTAAAAGTTCAACCTGCTAAACTAATAAATTGTGTTTTCAGTTTTAGTTCTGTGTTAAATGGAGCTGCATGAAATTGTTATAACATACCTATAAAATGGCAGAAGATGCAATATGTTCAAAATTATTATTTTCTTTCAATTTTATAAACATAGAGAAAGTTTGCAATATAGCCGATCCTTAAGCGCATCCCTGCTAGAAATTAAAGATGTGCCAGATCATTTCCAAACACATTTTGCAGCTAACGATGAGGTGGTACACTGCAAGACGACAGCAGCAAGACATTAAGGCAGAGTTGAAAGCATTGGCCAGTAAGGTATCACCCTCAGACTTTGGAGAGAAGATACAAGCAAACCAGATTTACCTACCCGCGACTTAACAGTTCCCACATTCACTGAAACTAAGGAAGACTGCTCAGAGACAGTCTGATGAAGAACGGGGCAATGCACAATGTCACAGGCACCCATGAAAGTGCACAAAGAAAGGACAGATAACAGTGGAGACGGGCTCAAACTGAGCATACTATAGCAAACAAAATATTTTACAATATTAGTGTAGAAAGCTTCCTTACTACTTGTTGGTCATCTGTCTTTTTGGTAAAAAAACCTATCTACAAATGTCAGGCTTCTAGGACAGCTAATGTGGGATTTCAAAAATCATTACAAAACAACTGGCAACTTCTTTGGAAAATCAGATGTCATAAGGTAGCTGCACTGTGAGGACTTAAAAAGCGGTCTCACACAGTACAGAGATAATAAACCTGCAGTCTTTTCTTTTAATGAAAATTAGAGTTTCTTGTAGGGTATGGGGGATTTAAAAGAGAAAGAAAACAAATAAAAATGCCACATATTTGTGCTGTTCCATATGCAGGTATGTAGCATCTTGTATTATAATGGTGACAAGTTCCAGAGGATTCTAGTACTTCTGTGGCAGCAAGGGCACATACTGTCTTTGCACCTGTTAGTCCTTTTTGTTACAGAATTAGATGTAATGAAGTTCTGTAAGCATGACATTTACTTAGTGCCATGGTTTAACCCAGCAGCCAGCAACTAAGCACTAGACAGCCGCTCACTCATTCCTCTCATTCCCCCAAAAGAGGATGGGGAGGAGGATGGACACAAGGTAGAACTCATGGGCTGAGATAAAGACAGTTTACAAGAGTATGCAAAGCAAGCTGTACATAACACAATTTTTCTCACCACCCGAGGCCCAGTTCAGAGCCAGGCCCCACACAGCAGTTGTGGAACTCCCAAGAAAGTTCAAACTCTTGGAAAAAAGAAAGCTGAACTCCTGGCAAAGAGGCTCCTGCCCCCCGGCCAACCTCCATTCCTAAACTGAGCATGTGCTCCATGGTATGGAGTATTTCCACTGGCCAGCTTGGCTCTCTGTCCGGCTGTGCTCCCTCCTAGCTCCTGCACAGCTGCTCATTAGCTGAATATGGGAGACTGGAAAAAGCCCTTGATTTCTTAGCAGAACCAAAAACGTCAGTGTTATCAACATTCTTCTCATATTAAATCCAAAATACAGCAGCTACTGGGAGACTGGGAGGAAAATTCACTTTGTCTCAGCTGAAACCAGGACACCTAGATATACACAGAATATTTATATGCCCTATTTCATGGGAGATGAGGGGTTAATGAAAGACAGTCAACCTCAGGCTGAAAAAAAAATCAGTCTAATAAACATTCAGAATAATTCTATTCTGTCTTTTTTTTAAATGAAAATACTACCAATTCTGAGGAGGACATGTTTACAGTTCTGGAAAAGTAGAAAAGAATTTCCTGATTAAAATTGGACAGGACTTCTAAAAACAATGATATATTCCAAAACATTACACATAGGCAATTAATAAAAACATCCACAATTACTTTGGCATGCAGTATACCATGTTAGTATCTCATTAAAATACCACAAAATAAGTCAGTTGCAAATAGGAACCTGTCCTGCTTTTGGTTAAAACAGTTTATTGATACCCTGTTTTAAACCGTGACAGAATCTTATTTCCTTCTAGTTAGGTACACAAGGAGTTTTTTCACCTAACTGAAAAGCTATTGGGTTGGGGGGGCGGGGGGCAGCTGTTGGTTGGTTACAGATTTTTTAATTGTTGTTGTTTTGGTTTTTTTGTGCTTGGCTTGTGTGGGCTTTTGTTTGGTTTGGTTTTTTTTTTTCGGGGGGG
>Ga0065711_1040466_pt1 | contig 16925 bp, 12 predicted proteins | sample Hoacrofraction12_FD_59098 | JGI IMG/M metagenome (GOLD analysis project Ga0065711, IMG submission 59098) | Hoatzin crop microbial communities from Cojedes, Venezuela - Epithelial fraction 12 v2 (version 2) | ecosystem: Host-associated > Birds > Digestive system > Esophagus > Crop | place... | reverse complement strand
ACCCACCCACCACCCCTCTGCGACCTGACCCACCAAGCCTCCGACTCTCCACGACCCGACAGACCGAGCGACCCTCTGCGACCCGACCAGTCCACTCTCTGCAACCCAACCGACCCACTGACTCTCCGCCACCCAACCGACCCTCTGCGACCCGACTGATTGACTGACTCTCCGCTACCCGACAAACCGACGCTCTGTGACCCGACCAACCCACCGCGCCTCTGTGACCCGACCCACCGACCGACTCTCTGTGACCCGATCCACCGAAGCGACCGACCCTCTGCATCCCAACCAACCCTCTGCAACCCGACCCACTCAGCGCCCCTCTGCAACCCGACCGATTGACTGACTCCGCCACCCGACCGAGCGACCCTCTGCGACCCGACCGAGCGACTATCCATCTGCGACCCGACAGACCGACCCACTCTCTGCGGCCCAACCGACCCACTCTCTGCGGCCCAACCGACCCACTCTGTGACCTGACCGAGCGACTGCCCCTCTGCGACCCGACCCACCGACCCTCTGCGACCCGACTCACTCTGCGACCCAACCCACCGACCCTCTACAACCTGACCCACTCAGCGCCCCTCTGCGACCCAACCGACCCACCGCCCCTCTGCGACCGAACGAAGCGACCGACCCTCTGCATCCCAACTGACCGCCCCTCTGCGACCCGACCCACTCAGCGACCCTCCGCAACCTGACTGACCGTCTCTCCGTGACCCGACCGACCGCCCCCTCCTCCACGCCTGACCCACTCAGCGCCCCTCTGCAACCCGAGCGAGCGAGCGGCCCTCTGCGACCCAAGGAAGCAACCGACCCTCTGCGACCCGACGCACTCAGTGCCCCACTGCGACCCGACCCACCCACCAACCCTCTGTGACCCCACCTACCCACAACACTCTGCCACCGAGGGAGTCGGTCACCAAGTCTGTAATCATAAGGGAGAGCTCCCAGCGTGCTGCTTCCCCACGCCCAGACGACCCTCCGAGCGACCGACCCTCTTAATACAAAAGACAAATTAAAAGAGGAAACGAAATTACACTTCCCATCATGGCATCTATACTAAGATTGATAGCTGCTTATTTATACTGTAATTGTAGCAGAATCAATTTGAATTTTGTTTTTTTTATGCACCTTGCTCTGAAGCTCATATATTTTGGTAAAAACATTGCCCAAAACAGTACTTAAATGCACACAGCAACATCTCACCAGTTGCTATTAATGATGTTGGAGGAGGTCAGGTGGGCACAGAAGTATGAATTCTCCCTACATTTGTACTTTTTTTGAGTGATTAAACAGCACCCAATAGAACTGAAGTCTTCTAAGGACAGCAGGAACACAGAAAATAAGAAGAAATGTTTTTTCCTGCCACCTTAATTCTCTTTGCTTTCAAGCCCTTCCTCAGCCCTTTCCTTTTATTTTTCTGTGACAGGACAACGCAGTGGAAAAGAAAGTCAAGCCTGCAGCAGTGCTGGTTCATGGGGAAGCCTGCAGAAGCTACCTCCAGGCACTTCTGTAAGTATGTTTTTTTCTACACTGGGCTGTCAGTTGTGCTGCCCTATTCTAAGCATAAAGCCATGGAGCAAGATGCTTGGGCTGGATTTGTTGGCAGATCAGTAGGGACTCATAACATTCCTGCCAAATTCATTTTCTCATGTGACCTGAGCTTGACTTGGAACATGGATTTTCTACAGAGACAAGTTTGAGCAGTGCCAGAAATTTGAAGGCCACGTGGTCTGCAAAGCTTTTCCCCAGGCTTTGTGATCTTATTTCCTCATGTCATTCTTTCCAGCCAGCACGGAGCTCAGGCTGGGGTGTTCACAGAAACGGAGCCTTTAAAACCAATGCAATTGCTCCTTCCCACTATCACCAATCCTCTGGAAGAGACTGCGACAGAAGTAGGAGGAAAGATGAGCATGTTTCTGCTAGGAAACGGATTCAGACAGGCTTTGACCAAGGCTGCTAGTGAAACTTTTCTCTGCCAGAGGAAACTGAAAAAAAAAAAAAAAAATCCCGCTTTTTCATCTCGGCAACATCCAAACTGAGCTTAGCTAGTCCAAACCGTCTAGAAACAGAGAAGCGGCAATGGCCCTTCACATATATCATCCCATATCTATAATTGCTCCCTTGTTGGTAAATTCCCATCACAGATTGCACTCAGCTCTATCCCACCCTCACACCAGATGCAATCCACACCAACCTGTGCCTGCTGGAGCGCCTGGCTGAGGTAGCAGGGTGGAGAACAGCTCACTGCACTGGCACCCTCAGAAGACTGAGTAGAGAATTGATTTCAGCAAGTCTGAACCCCCCACCTCAGCTGAAGCCAGTCCTGTACCAGCCCTGTCCCCTGAGGAAGGGATGGATGTAGCATGTTCTTCACCCCCCACCTAGGAAGGAGGAGCCTGCACCAGGCTCTGCTCCCTCCTGTCAGACCTAGATTTGGCTGCAGCAGCCAAGCTCTCCCTACACAATTACAATAATGCTGGACGCAGAGGGAGTGATATCTTCCATCGAAGCAGCATTTGAAACAACAGCACAAGCCACTGAGAAAGTGACCTCCCTGCGTTCTCATTGTTGGCATCATGCTGATGACAAAGGGGCACTCAGAAACCCCATTTTTCTACAGCCTGGGAACAGGAGGATAAACTGAGAAATAGCTTCACCAGGAGCAGCTGCAAACTGCTTTAGCAGATACACTTCTGCTGGAAGAACGTAGCTGGGAGAACAGCAGCAGCAGCTACAAAATTCATTTGCATCAGACTCACAACTTTGTAGCAATAGGTTGACCAGTCCGAAATTCACTCCTAAAATCCATCACAATCTAATTCAAACTTAGCCTTCCTTCAGCTGTAGTTCCTTTGCCTCCTGTTTCACATGCATCCAAGACAATCCAACCTCGCACCAGTCAGTCAGAAGAGGACTGTGCTCTCAGTGAACAGACACTTCTTTGTACACCGCCTGTTACAAGAACATTTTCAAAGATTTCATGCCAGGCCTGCATGGAAGTCAACTGGATCATTTCAGGGGAGAAAGACCATCAGTTCTAGGTGATCCAGAAGCACATCCCTGCCTGTGGATAATTATTCAACCCAAAACCCTGTTGAGTTGCTGAGTTCCCCAATGCAATACTTGCATGACTAAGAAATTTCACACCGTTCCACTGTGTGCATTTGGCTATAGATACTTGATATCCATAGATATCACCTCCTGCCCTGTTGAGTCACCTGTAAATACAATCTGTCTGTAGGGGAGAAACTCTGTTCCTTACATCAAACATTAAATAGTGTTTTGTTGAGTCTGCTCCGTCACAAGGTCCCAGGGCATATTATGCAAGGAACAGCTGGACGCTGCTGAGCATTTCTTAAGCTGTGAACTGAACTTATTCTACAGAGAGTCACTTGCCCATGAACACAGAGTGAAATCCACCAGCCAGGATGGAGAAACACCCATTTCCAAAGTTACAAAAGCTAACACTACACCTCAGTTCATCTGTCCTGATGTGGTGTTCCTTACTGCTTAATTGGCACCAATCTGCATTGATCCAGAGTTGCACACCAGCACCACAATATTGACAAACAAATTCAGTCCATCCAGGAGGGCGATGGGATTTTAATAGAGGCCATTGATTCACCATAATACTCATTCAATGCCAATTTAAACATATTGCCTGGCCGAAGAGCTGCTTGTGAGTGCAGCCATGAAGTAACACAGGAGAGACTGACTCCTGACATAACGAGACTGCCAAGTTCATGCTAAGCCAGAGGCTGCTTCCTCAGCTAATTAAAGGTTGCTCACCAAAGCAGTTCCTCACCATACTGCTGCCGCTGCCATGCACTGGAGGCAGTCCACCAAAGGAAGAGCACAGCAGCGTGAAATACCCTTTCTTGCCCCTTTAAAGCTGGAGGTTTCAAAGCTTCTCCCATTCTGAGCTTCATCTGAACAAAAGGATGCCACTCTCATGGCAGCTCAGAGTCTGTTAGCCCAGGAGAAGTCCCCATACAAGTCCCTGCTTTGAACTCCAGCCTCAAAAGAAGCTAAGAATTTCCTTAACCTATACAGGCTATTCTGGAAGGGGAGCTTCTGTTAACTGCATTGTTCGATCCTGGTACCGAGAAAACTCCCCTGCTAGTATGCATGTTCACACCTCATACTGCCAGCATTTCCATAAGAAGCTTTGGACTCAGTGAAATGGTATTTTCTGAGAAGAATAGTATTCACTAGTAGATTCCCACCCACCTCAGAACTCGACTGCCACAGTAACAACTCCACACAGCTATTGAGACCGGTTGGTGGAACCGAGGAGGGGAGATACAGAAGCACATGAATGCTTTTCTCTTTGCACCAAAGCTGATTCTGTCACTTCCATCCTTACTCTGGTTTGGGAGACCACATGACTCCAAGGCCAGAATTCTTTTCAGCCTTAGGCTCATGTACCTTTACATTATTAACATGCAATACAAACCACCAATAAATGTATGCACACATAATTGCCTCTGCTCTAAGGGATGCTAAGTCTGCTTTCCTCCTTCCCATTCCCCAATTCAAAAGTGCACACTGCAGACAAGCTGACAAACACAGCAACACTTGTCCAAGAATCACATCTCAAACTCTCAGTTACTCACTCCATACATGGACATATGTCACCTTAGTCACATCACAAGTATGGCTATCCTCTTCAGAGAGCACCAGAGCAAACTCATCCTATATTTTCTTCCTGAATGCAAAAAATTGGCAGAAGAATAGTATATAAAAGTTACCCTTTTGCTCCAAATCTACCATGATTGAATATTTTCTGTGTCTCAGATATTTTTCCCTATGGAAACAAGGTGCCAAAGAGAAGAGGCCATACAGGAGGAAAACTAGTCCTTTCCTTGTGGCTGAACACAGAATTTGTGTCACTACAGAAGAGTCGCTGACACAGCAGTACAACTGGGGGCAATAAAAATATTTAGTGATGAACGAAAGCTGTAAACCAAACAACTGTTCATGCCTGGGTACCACCCATTGACTTCATACCTATGTTTCAAATGGTTCTTTTACTATCAGTAGAAGTCTACAAACCCAAAAAAGAGAATCTTTCTATCTTGTCTTCCAACACTTTATGAGTTAAATGGAGTTTTAACAAATAATCTGTGTTTTTATATAAAGACGCTGTATAATCACAGTACTGAAATTGCATACAAGTCGGAAATATTGGACATTAGAAATTTAAGTATATAAATTCTAAAGTCTAGAAGTATTTACAGAATCATAGAATAGTTTGGGGGACCTTTAAAGGTCAGCTAGTCCGACCCACCTGCAATAAGCAGGGACCTCTACCACTAGATCAGGTTGCTCAGAGCTCCATCTAACCTGACCTTGAATGTTTCCAAGAACGGGGCATTTCCCACCTGCCCGGGCAACCTATTCCAGTGTCTCACCACCCTAGTCATAAAAAATTTCTTCCTTTTATCCAGTCTGAATCTACCCTGTTTTAGCTTAGAACCATTACCCCTTGTCATATCGCCACAGGCCCTGCTAAAAAGTTTCTCCCCACCTTTCTTATAAGCCCTTTTTAAAGTATTGAAAGACTGCAGTAGGGTCACCCCAGAACTTCCTCTTCTCCTGGCTGAACAGCCCCAACTCTCTCAGCCTTTCCTCATAGGAGAGGTGTTCCAGCCCTCTAATAATTTTGTGGCCTTCCTCTGGACCCAAGGAGCATGCTTCCTTCATGACAGCAGCCTAATTTTGCCTTTTCTCCATGTCCATCAGTTTCCTCCAGGAAAAGGCTAGTTTGTAAGCAGAACAACGCTGTACAAGACTTCGCTTTTGCACATAACTGTTGCAGCTGCATGGTCTAAGGTGTGTATGTTGGTGCAAACGCACACTCTCTCACTTGGTAGCAGATGAACCAGGAAACTTTAGTCTGTGTCAGAGGCTGTAGACTACAGGTGGCGTTCTGAAACATTGTAACTTATATTAAATATTCAGAAAATTATCTAAATTATAAAAACAAGAAAGTTCTTTCCTTTTCTCCATACCACTGACTACTCCCTTTTCCTGAAAGCTTTCATTTTAAAAAGAGCAGCTGGAATTAGCAAGGTAGCATAACATAGTAGTATGCTACTATTTAAGGTGTCAAAGTAATTGAAACTTGACCTGTATAAATCCATGTAGGCTCATGATGTACACAAACAGCACCAGTGTTTCAGGGGGAGCTGGTACCTCCCAGAGCAACAGTCCAACCCCAGACAGCCTCAAAGGTCTTGTGCTAAGAGCATGTCAGGTCTCAGCAAAGCTCAGCTTTACGGCGCTCAGAGAAAGCACGAAACAGCAGACCCGTCTGCAAGCTCCGCTTGCATCAAATCTCGTCACTTTGCAGCAGTCTCAGACCCAGCTCTTGGTTTTGTCCTGGAGCACTCGCAGGGACAAGGGGCAACTGCAGGAGCTGGGTTCCCACCAAGCAGGTGCTGCACTGGCAGCCGGCAGGGCTGGTGGGTCCCACACACTTTCCCACCCCATGGAAGGGAGAAGGCTCGAAGGCCTGATGGTCTCTGTTCTCACAGGGCTTATGCTATGCACATGCCCTAGCAGGCACAGTGCTGGCAGCGCAGCACTTCAAACACCCCAAGCACTGCAGGAATCTCAGAAAACAAAACTCATCTTCTCTTATCTGCAGCAGAAAAGGGTTGGTGGTGGCACATTAGCTTGTACTGCATTTCTAGGCCTTGTTTTTTAACTAAAATACTAAATACACTATTACTAGCACAGTAGGAAAAGTTTACTTTTATGGGGAGTGAAAGTATCTCCTCTGAGAAGTCTCATCTATTTGCTGAGAAATTTTCACTAGCTGTCTTCTACTAGCAGGAGACCCATGCTGAGAAATATGAAGCAGAAACCTTTTATTCAGAGAGAATCACAAGAAAAAGGAAGATAAATCAGTGAAGCTTTTAACGTGAAGCTTTTTCTGTGGAAATATTTCATTGTATGATACAGGCATACATAAAGACATCAAAGGCAAGAAAAAAAGACATTATGGCTTGAGAGAAAGAACTTAAAATTTGGTTAGGACTCACCTTATACCAGACTTGCAAAATAGAGGGAAAAAAAAAGGCTTTAAATAAAAAACTCCTAAGAGGAAACCTCATTGCTGAGATCATGTGAAGCACTATTCAGGTCTACATCTGAAAAAGTTTTGCAAACGCAGCTACATTGCTAGGAACACAGGAAAAACAATGTACCCATAACTATTTTGGCAGAAGTCATAGCTTAGACACAGTTGTATGAATGTGAGCAAGAGGCCCTGCTGGAGCACCAGACCTCATGACTAGCTACACCTCTGCAGGGAACCCAGAGAGTAATTACAACAATTCAAGGGCTAGGATGCTGTGTGAGCACAAAACAGAACATGAAAACACGTAGCTTTGTTGCTCTGGTATGCAGGCTGCACCTCATATACGAAACTACATGCATTAGTTGGAGGTAGGCAGAGGAATCCAGGTTGAAGTAGAATAATTTGCTTTATGAGTGTACAAAATCCCCCCCAAAAAAGCATTGCCAGTATGAAACAGATAGTTGTAGGGGGAATTTTGGAATACAGTCTTAGGAGGCTGCCTGTGTCTCAGCAACTGTATCGGTGATACCCCATAAGGCCAACATCGCCTGAGTAAAGGTGTTGGAAACATCAAATTTGAGTACAGATGTAGCAGAATTGAGACAAATGAGAAGAAAAAAAAAGAGATTAATTGCTTGTTTGCAGAACAACAGGAAGAAAAAAGGAGGAATAAGACATAAAATCAGGTAAAGAAAAAGGAGGGTGGAATCTTTTAAGAGTGCAGGCACCTACAAACAGCACTGAAGCTACCTGTGCACCCAAGCCCACCAGGACACTGACAGAATCCCTGCGCACAACCCACGTGAATCTCCATCAGCCCTGTGCCTGAAAGACTCAGTGGGGGTGAGTGAAGAGGGACACACTTGCACTCTGGTACCAAGTAGTTTGGGTGGGAAGGAAGGCAGAATTATAATAGTTGGGTGTGATTTATAAGATCTGAGAATGAGAATTAGTTTTATACTTGGTTGTAACTGTGCAAAATGATACAATTGTAAATTAATGGTAACAGTGTATCTATTAATAGTATGTCTGTAATTAGGCTACTTAATAGTACGTCATTTGATCAATAGATGTTGCTGTCTTAAATCAGTTATGACTCAGTATTGACTGCAATTTAAAAGAGGAGAATTGGATCCCGAAGTAAGAAGGAATAAAAAAATGAAAACCCAAAAAACCCAACCCTCTTTATTGCTATACTTTGTCCAAGAAGCTGGTACTGACTGTTGGTTACAGTTATGAGAGTCAAGTGGTATAAGCTGCTTGGTGGGGTGGGTGGGCATGTGATTTGCTGATACAGTTAGATTAGCAGTCTTGTATCAGCCAACCCAAGAAGTTAGACATTGATGTAAGATTTATCTAGCCTACTACTACTCTGCTATCTTTGTATCTTTTACTCTTCCCAGTTCTATTACAGATGTTCCTTATCAAGGAGATTATTACAAGAGGCTTTTCTACGCTTTAATACTGCAGAAGCATCCAAACAAGGTGAAGAGTGCTCTAGATACATGAAGTCACTGCCCCTCTAAGTAAATAGTTTTCTTTACAGGCATTTTTGAGCTGTTTATCTCCATGATCAAAGCCTTCGATCAAATAGATACACAAACACGCTTATTAGCCAGCTAAGCACCCTGCCAAAACAGAATTCTCACTGCCAGCATCGATACCACTTCATTTAGATGTAGTTTCTCCTCCCACAGGCTTTCGCTGTTTGAAGGGAAAGCAGTTCTCAGAACAGATAGAGTTGGTAATAAAGTGCTTTCTAGGAGATACAAGGATTACACAGGGAACAAAATGGTGAAACTGTGTCTGGAGTACATGTTGTAAGTTTGAACCGCTCAAAGTAAAATTCCCTTCCCACTGAGAACAATGCAGTGGGGGCAAAGTGGAAGTGTCAGCACAGCTTTCCAAAACATTAGCTTTCATGGCTGTTTCCTCTTAGAACATTAAAACCTACTTGAGACACACATTCCAACCTCACATCACAAAAAAAAAAAAAATCTTGTGACTTGTCATTTTGAGTCAGTGTCAGGAGCACTGCCAAAAAAGAGGATGAAGTAGCTTTCTCAACAGAGCAAGAGACAGTCTACGCACCAGATGGGGAAATGGTGTAGGCACTTGCTTGTGTATAGCAGAGCTCCTGAGCTCATCTACAAAATTGTATTTGCTAGGTGATCTACCCCAGCCATCCTGCTTTCAGGGAAACAAGAAACTTGTATCCCCAAAGTCCAGTGCTGTTCCACTTTCCCAAGCTGTCTCCTTGTGCTTAGACTGAAATCTTTGCAAGGCAAGGCCCAGGCTCATGGATATCTGCAGAGCAGCTACCAGAGGGCTTCTGCTAAGACAAAAGACTGCTTTGAGTCAGCACTTTGAAAGCCGTGAGCACCGGCAATGCTGTTCCAACAGGATGGGGTGTGCAGAGGGAAGGGGAGGCAAAGAACAAGACCAGTGCCCAAATAAATAATTCTAGTCTAGACCAAGGCTCCATTTAACTGTTCCCAGCAGAGTGGACAAGTAGGTATGCAGGGAAGAGTAAGAACAGGACAAGCATGTATGGTATTTGTCCCATGAATTTTCCCAGCTTCCAATGACTTTCATCTCAGGAGAGGTCCTGAGCCTTATTTAGTTTATTTAGTGATCTCCAGTGGGTCTCTCTTTGAAGCATTTGCCCTGTCATTCAGTTTGCTTTGTTCGTTGTTATTGAGCATTAAGCTGACATTTTAAATGCAGGACCATGATGATGTCATTCCTAAAAAAAATATGGAGTTTATGTTATATCCAATTTTCACTGTCTTTGTAGACCTTAGTGGGAAGGGACTTCTACTCTATATGATTCTATTTTAAATGCATTACAGTAATCGCAGACATTGTCTCACCTTACTATTCCCTTTGCAATTGCACTTGAATTTGTCAGCTATCAGCTGGGTACAACCAAAGTCCAGTCAAACTAGAAAAATCTGTAACCCAAATCTCCTTACGTGACTTGTACACGTTCCATGCCTAAGGACAGTTGCCTGCATTCTCACTCCGGACCTGGACATATAATTTACCATTACAATAGTATCCCAAAGCATGAAGCAAGCCTGAGCCTCACTATTCAAAACAAGGTCTCTTGGATTGCATTGAATTGGCTTTTAACTGTAACATATCATAGTTGAAAACTTGGCCCCTTCCTTAGTCTATGGGATTACTTTTATTACCTGCATTCAGGTCAGGATTCTGCCTGAGGAACAGCTCTACTGTTTAGCATTGTTTTCTAATGTTATGGTATGGCTGCGGCCAGCAACAAAAGCGCCACGTGGCCGCCCCTCCCCTCACCAGGGTGTGGAGGAGAATGGAAAGAAACACGCAGAAACTGGTGGGTCGGGATGAGGGTAGTTTAACAGAGCAGCAAACAAAGGGAACAGGAACAACAATGATACAGAAAAGGGGAATACACAAAACAAACCAGAAAAACAGAGCCGCTCTCCTGAACCACCGCCGCTGCATGCTCCCAAGCCGCGAGTGAGTTCCCACCGCTCCGCTCCCCCCCACCGGAACCCAGCATGACAGCACATGGTATGGAATACTCTGCTCTGTTTGGCCAGGTTGGGTCAGCTCGCCCGGCTATGTCCCTTCCTGGATTCCAGGGAAAATTAACCCTGTCCTGGCCGAACCCAGGACAAGCAATTATCTTGTTAGGTGCGCTCCTGTTCCCCAAAGTGCGTAGGCTTTCCCCTCTTCAACCTCACTCAGCAACAGAGCAAATGATTCTTGCCGCCTTCAGAGTAAGAAAAACTAAGATGGCCAAAGTGATCTTTTATCCAAACCTCCAGGCTGAAGACAAGGCAAAATTGGCTCTGTAGCATGACAGAAGACTGTTGCAGACATTTGCTTTAGGACTGAAATTAGGTTGTAGCTTTTTTCTGGTTCATGCTCTGTCCAAAAGGTGGAAAGATCTTTTTGGCAAGTGCAGTTTGAAAATCTATTCCAACCCTGGATCTCAAGCTGGTGTGAATAACAAGTGCACAGCATGACTAACGGGCATTTAAATAACCAGGAAGACAGAAGGAAAAAAATTAAGTCTAGGTTTACCTGATAGGAATGTACTATTGAACAGTATACCCAAAGAACTACTGAACAAAATGAACAGAAATGTAGTATTTAGCATGGTCAAGCGGAAAGGATTCATTCATAAAAGTTTCAAGACTTGCTTATTTGGTGTCAGCTATATCAGACACACCTCCCTTCCCTCCAGCAGACAGATTAGTAACTAAGAACAACATAGAAACCAAACTGTCCTCCTTGCAAAATTTGGTCTGACTGTGTGATGAAGATGGGGCGATTTGGATCGCAATATTTAGCTGTTCTAGCTGCAAAACAAGCCTGTCTGAAGTCTTGACCCAAATGCTTCAGCTACAAGAGAAGAAACTGGCAGTGAGAGAAAAACCAAACACTTTGCTGCATTGTTCCTGCAGGCACCGAGGCAGGGCTATACCATGCAGTGAGAAGGTGCGATCAGCTCATTTGTCATCAGTTTAAACTAACACAAAGCAGAAAGCAGAAGTCTAAGCACACGGAAATATCATCCTCCAATCCTGATTAGCCTCTTGTTTATACCACATTGTAGTAAGCTAAGGCTGCATTGGCTCACTTAACCCTTCTGCTAATGTAGCAACTCCTGTCTCCCTTGGAGCAAGGAAGGAACACCTCCCTCTACAGAGGGCTAGCGAGACACAGAGAAGTAATCCTGCAATCTACCACCACCATGAAGACGTCAAATGTTCTCGTTCTCACCTTAGTCCTGCTTTACACCAATGCCAGCACAGAATGGTCTACGCACACTGTCTGCAAAGAGGACAACTTGGAAATAAATTACAAAAGCTGTGGTGAGATTTTTTTTTAAATTTCCACTTTCCTTTTAGGTGGGCAACAAAGTTGTTGTTAGGCAGTGAGAGCTGCATAAGCCAGACAATGAATGGAAGGGTTACACTCCCAAGCCAGTACTGGGGTTTGCAGTTAGAATACTTTCAGTCCTTCAAATACAGTGGGTATGGCTGACATACACTCACAAATCTAACCACATTGAGATAGAAGATAATGATGGGAAAATAATGTAACCTAATTCAGAATAATAAACAGCTGTCAAAAATCCAGTTCAGCATGAAGATGACGACTAGTATTTTTATCTTTAAGGTTAAAAAAAAGAGGAAGACCCTAGATCTTTATCTTTTTTAACCCCTGGGATGGCGCAAACTCTTCAAATGCACTGATCTGCCGTTTTCCTAATGTGTGGTGAGGCTGTGGGTGATGGGCTTTCTGTCCTCCCACTTGGGGTGACAAGAGACCCAGGGTGACAGTGGGAAGGATTTGTGCTCTCTGCCTTTGCCACCGTGCTTAGTGAGACTTCAGCAGCAGCAGTTAGAGGCATTTCCCAGGGACGATAGGGTTTATTTGTTCTTTAAATCTGTAGAGAAGAAAAGGAGCAAGCTGCACTGGAGTGACTGAAAATTAATTCACTGAACGGTGCCTGCTTTCCACCTCTCGCTTTGCTGGCCTTGTGCCTCTCCTATTGTGCTAATCTGCTTTACAACTAGGACAAAAGGAATTAGATTCACAGACGCCTCATTCATTTTCCACACGTGATGTGAAAAGCGATTTGTGGCAAATGAGCACCCTAGAGTTTGTTTTTCCAATTCATCCTGATACAAAAGGCTTCCCGGGGGGGCTTTTTCTCCCCTGTAGCTTTCATGCTGTTTTGCACAACCATTAAAATAAAGCCAGTAAGGACAAGAGAAGTAAATAAATATTTGTAATGCTATTCTTTACTGACCTGCTCCCAGGAGACTGAAGTCAGGCTTCACATATTATAGACGGGTACACTGCATTAGGAAAATATTTAATTAGATATTGAATACAAGCTTTGGTATTATCTTTATTTTGGTAAGAATTCATTGTATAAGTTAATTCTGTTCATTCAACAGGTCTCAGCTAGCATGAAACGCCGTGAGACAGAGGCACAGGCTACAGTTTGAGTCAATTCAAATGATGATGAAATTTGTCTGCTGGGCATGTGTTAGTCAAGCATTGCTTCTTACTATGCATACCACTGGCCTAGCTAACAAAACGCATTTGTTTAGAGCTTGTGTGTCACTTATTTCGGTTTGCCACGCACCAAAAGGTAAGAGGTACATTCACTCAGGATGAATTCACAGCTTGAGAAGCACAAGCCAGAGTTCATGCAGGTCAGGTCCCAACACTGAGAGTAGTTTTCCGTTCTCCTGGGCACAGCTATGGGAGATGGGAAGATTACACAGACATGCAAACAATACAAGAATGAAATCAGATTCCTTATTTGAAGTTCAGTTCCTTGCTCCCTTACAGCTCTGACAGAATCAGTTGTGGCAACACCCACAGCTGCTGTCAGTGTTCTGCCCTGCCTTTTTCCACAGGCTACCACACCTGTAGCAGCAGACCATGATGCACCATCTGCATCTCTGCTGACCCAGCTCATAGTATGGAGCTTGCATAAAGCAGAAAAATACAAGGTGTTTGGGGCTAAGCCCAAAAATCCACACACAGGGAGAATAAATCTGAATACACTAGTCTATATTCCCTTCAGAGAAGGCACTGCTCTTACTGAGCTGACTGACAAGCTCACAGCAGTGCCAAAGGTGCCAATCACCCTTTCAGGAGAGGGAAAGCTTTGTCCCCACTTCATTTCACTGTAAACCACTAGATAGGCAGAATGTAGTTTCGTTCTTTAGCTGCGCCCTGCCAATTGTTCTCATTCAGGAGGGAACAGACATGATAGTGTCTAGGTTTGACAAGACCTTCCCCCAACAAACCTTTATGACAACTTTGTAGTATCAGCAAACAGAGTTAATGCTAGGCAACTGCCCACACTCTTTTGCTCTTTCAGGGGAAGACTGTCCCATGTGTCCCTTCAGTCTGAGAAATCCCCATGGTATTTCCTGCTCTACTGAAGATGCCAGACTATGACACATTTTTGGGACAGAGTGATCACAGTGAGGTATCTAGTATGAAATCTTGGGTACAGGATTCCCTGTTGGCTTCAAGAGGGTCAGGATTTCACCTCCATTGTTGTTACTATAAGCTCTAGAATGTTATCAGCGACTCACAGTTGAATCAAGTAAAATTCAAAGAAGTCAAGAGAATTTTAGCCAAGTATTTCACAACTTTATTTCTGGAGCTGAATTCCCACTATCAACAGATTAATAGAGTTCAGTCTGAGCATTTAAAGAGCAGCTAAGTGTTCATTTTTACATTGTAGTTTATGAGATCCTCTTCCATAATGTAGTAAAAAATTGACTAAAGCCAAAAATATGAGCCAATATAACTAGGGAAAATGTAGCAGAGAAACTTAGGTGAATAACTGAAAAGTGTAGCAATCTTCTTTATCCAGGAGCAAGCCCCAATTCCCTGTTGCAGGCACTTGCCCTAGCTGCATCCTACTTCTATAACGGGTAAGATATAGGCTTGCATCAAGCCTCCAGCCTCGCTCGGTGTTCTGGATCCTATAGAAAAGATCCCCATTCCCATCCAGCCACATCAGGCTAAAACATTCAGTAATCAGGACCCCAAGACATGCATCAAAAGAAAGGGCTAGACAAGACCCTCATGATCAATATAATGCACTTGTAAAAAAAAAAAGTCATCTAAAAGAAATCAAACAAAAATTCTCAGCAACAAGTCCACAGTGAGAAACTCCAGCTGAGAGATGGGTGGTGTAAAATAGACAGACAGCATGCTGTCTCCTCTATGTGACCGCAGGAGACAGAACACCGAGACAGTCTATAAATATCAAGACATTTCCCATCAGTGCCACTCTTCCTCTGAGAAAGAAGTGACAAAAATGAAGATCTCACATGACCACAAATCACTCTAGAAACCTGGGCAGGGATCCAGAGATAAAAGCAGCACATGTTAACATCTCTAACTGAGAAAAGAGAACCAATTGGCAAGTCTATGCTAAGACATGAAAAGAACCTGCTACACAAATGGCCGATTCTTATCCCTTTTAATTTCACAGTGATTTTTACAGTAATAACGCTTTTGATCTTTCCAGTCATATTTTAAAAGACAATCGTCTGGGAAGGCAACAGTAGCAAGGTGCTCCGAGCAGATACCAGTACTTTGTGAGTGTCAGGCATCCACCTGAAAGTGCAAAGTGCAATCCAGTCAGAGACTACAAAAATCTAACTCCCTCCACACAACTACCAGCACCTGCTTCTAGACTACACATATAAGCCTAATTGTCTCTTAGCCATGAAAACATTCTTACAATGAAACGTTCAAATAGGGCCCTCCTCATAGGATACAGCAGGTGATTGCTGCTGCTGAAACATGAAAAAACATTTTCCAACTATTTTTACAGCTCTTTCTTGAAATGTTAGTTGGGCCTACATCAACAAATCAGTGTTTTAGAATGTCTGCTTTTGTTTTGACAAGAAACCCAGACCAGCATGTTTGCTGATTAATGAACTTCTACGTTTAGATTAGGAGCTGAGAGATTTCAGAGCTGCCTGAAACTCTAGATTTCTTGACAGTGCAGAAAAGGTTACTGATAAGGCAGAAGGTTCTTTGAAAGGATCTGGAGAGCATGAACCACTAAGGACTTCGTTTTCTGTGCATGGGAGTAATAACAGGCAATTTCAGGGAGATCTTCAGGAGAGTCAGAGTAGTAGTATTTGAAGATGACATCTTGAGAAATATTCCCTAGACTTCATGAAAGACTGTTCAGACCACATGGGATTTTTCACTATCAGACAAACCCATTTTCCAATTCATGTCTGTATTTCCTATTTCTTCTTTTTTCACCTGAATTCTGCAAGGTTAATAGCCATTAGCTGAAGTTTCAGGAGAAGGAGCAATCAATCAGTATTCATTTCAACCTCCAGAACCTAAATATGAAACTGATTGCACCCCTTACAAGTTTTATATCTGCATATCTACAGATTTAAAAATAGTGAAACATATTTAGGTATATTGGTAACCATTTGCTTTAATTAATGTCTTCTGCTAGGCAAAGAAGCAGGCCCCTCTAGTCATTTAGAGAATTATTTTTACATGCCAATGCCTCGTCCTATACAGAGCAAAGCTAGACTGAACTTACACCCAACTGACCCCCATGACTGCTTGCATAGCTCCATGTCACCCTTCAAGCAGGGACATTTCTATAAATATTTCTGCTGCCCTGGTACAGCAGGAGAGAGCAGCACTGCCCACTTCAATATGAGCTTCCACTGGATTGAATTTACAGATAGAGAAATTCTCATTTGTATGGCTTGTCTTTAAACTTGTGAGCTGAGATTTGTACCTCCATTAAAACGACCCTTGAAGTCAACAGGTTTATTCTGGTGTAGAACCTGCTCTGGTCAGAGCAGCAGTATAGAGACCCTCCTGTTAAGTTCTGCTTTGAGGGAACTTTTCAGTGGTTAAAGAAAAAAAAGAAAAAAGAAAAAGTGGAGACTGAGACTGGTCAGATTACAGTCTTCTGATGATTTGTCTGTCCGTGCTGAATAGTTTCAGTCTTACTAGGGTCCCCCCCCGGCACACACTCAGCCCGTCGTATCTTTTCTCCTACATACTGAGAGATCAAATGTATTGTTTCTTTTAAAATTCTCTTTTTCCTTTTTTAAATATAGACCTGTAACACCCATTCCTGCTCAGTCAGCAATACCCATTTGTAAACAATCCTGCTAAATTGTCATCCTTGCAGCACTACTTTTACAGCACATCACTTTCTGTTTTTTATGTCAGCCAATATTACCAGTCCTTTTTCTGCCCTGGCCACACACTTCATCCTTTAGTTGAAGGATACAAGTAATCC
>Ga0065711_1040465_pt1 | contig 16926 bp, 6 predicted proteins | sample Hoacrofraction12_FD_59098 | JGI IMG/M metagenome (GOLD analysis project Ga0065711, IMG submission 59098) | Hoatzin crop microbial communities from Cojedes, Venezuela - Epithelial fraction 12 v2 (version 2) | ecosystem: Host-associated > Birds > Digestive system > Esophagus > Crop | place... | reverse complement strand
GGGAGCCGTCGGTCTGGGAGGCTGCGGCCCGGCTCTGCAGAAAGTCTGACTGAGGAAAATAGGTTCAAACTGTGGTGTGAGCGCAGAGGATCGAGGTAAAGCGTGCAGGGTTTCACCCCCTTCCTCGTCCAGCGCTAATTCGGCGGGTTTATGCGGAAGCTGTCACAGGCCGCGTGTGAATTTACCGACGGTCCCTGACGGAGATGGAGAGTTCTTCCCATTGACAGCTGAGCAGGGATCGGCTGGAGCTAAAGAAGGGAGCGACACATACGTCCACACTGAAGTCACGACAGTGGCTGCATTTGGTGGGGCTTCTCAAGTTGCAGCCCACTTTGTATTCTGCTGTCATAGATACATGACGACTAGTTTAAAACGAGCAGGCATATCCATGGTAGCGACTGCAGAATAAACATGCTCCTTGTTTCTTTCCTGAGCGTTAGATTTCTGACCGGTTAATAAAAATAAATGTCTGTAGTATTTCACCCCCAAACTGCTGTAAATGCAGGTGTCTGCCCAAGCACTAGAGCTGTTCTTGCAGAAAGGGTGCCAACTACTGGATATATTTTTTTATAATATCCTCGAGGCAGGTTGATCCTTGTGTGGCCAAGGAAGGGTAACCTGTGTAATAAGAACCTGCTTTTCCACCAATGTGGGTATGTTACTGTGGATTCGGTAGTGATGCATTTTATTTAAATATTCAAATCAAGATTAACTACACATCAATATTCATTGTTGCAACTGAAGGCGCACTAGCATAATTATGCTGATGTAAATATCCTAAAATGAAAAAGTCATTATGCTGATGTAAATATCCTAAAATGAAAAAGTCCTAAGTTTTCACACATTCAAATGTTTGCTAATAAATCATTGCTTGGAAGATCGTTCTAATATTAGGCAGAAATCAAAGTAACACAAGGAAAACTACTTGCATTCAGTAACATGTTTGGAAAAATCTCACTTTCTTTAGTAGCTTGTATACTCTAAACACCGTCCTTGATGGATTGTTTCAGTTTAAATAGTTACTTCAGTCAATGCAAGACCTGGTTTTAGCACAAGCTGATGATCTGTCCCCCTGCTTTGCTGCTGAAGTTACAATACTGAAATGATACAGTGGGGTGAAATGCAAATTAAATGGATTGAGCTCAAATTGTCTCAACAGAATGTTTAAAATGGCACGAAGTACCTTACCTGCCATGAGTTTATCTTCCTGGTCTCTCTACAAGAGGAAACAGTTATCTTTATTGACTCGTTCAGATTTGTCTAAGCTTATTCTATAGAATCATATACAAAAATTAAATTCTACTTGTTGAAAATTAGATTGAGAGGTCAAGAGGATCCCATACGTTATTGTAACAAAGCTGTTTCAATGCAGAGCAAGACATGTATTTAAGATAGCTTCAGAACACCTCACCTGCAGGTTTCATTCCGTCTAAGAGAGGATTATTGTGCTAGCTGTTCAAGGGGAGATCTGCAATTGAGTAGAATGAGGAAAACTACAAGAAAACACTAGCTGATAGCATTTTTTTCCTTAATGTAATCGTACAATGGCCATTCAAATGAGAGCAGCAAGGGAAAAGACATTTCTAGATACCAGAAAAGTCATTTATGTTGCTTTTATCACAGAATTTCTTTGAAATAAAATCTTACATGTGTGTAGGAGAGGGGTTTGTCACTAACATACTGTCTTGGAGCAGGTTTAGAAATACAAGCCGTTCCTGTCTCCTTACAAATGAACTTTGTAAGAACAGTCTGCTGAGATTAAAAATAGCCCCACTGATACCTTTCAAGTGCTTCCCAGCCACTGAACTCTGTTTTAGAGAAACAAAAGCGGTCAGTGAGATATCCTTTAACTTGTCTTTGGACAGGGTCCCCACAGCAGTCTGCATAAGCAGCACATCTTAAAACAGGTTGAACTGGTGAAAGTTTAAAAGAAAAAGATAAGAAATTACATCCTGAGATGGAAAAAATCGTCTAGCATCTGCTTTCTGTTCCAGACGGAAATGTTGACAGTAAGCAGCCCTAAAACCACAGATAACTGTTATAGCTGTGAACACATTTCAGTCATAATTCTTTATTAGGATAGCTTTACAGAAGACAAACAATCAAAAAAAGTGACTAAACCAATATATATAAAATATCAGTGGATATGGAAATGTATGGAAATTTATATAAGGTGGAAAAAATAAGTGGTAAGTGTGCCCCCTTTTTCTTCTTCACCAGGGATAATCATCTGAACTTTATTTTATAGTCATTATGGCTTATTTAACAAACATAAAGAATACATAGTTTTCATTGTTTTGCTTGGATGTATGAACTGTGGGACCCAAATATATGAAGCCAGGATGTGCATGAAAGTAATTTAACCTTCCGTGAGGTTGCATTTGCTTGGTATCTGTCGTAATGCTAGCAACTGCCCCAGTAATCCAGATCTATGCCAGGAAAGTATGTTCACGAAAAGACTAATTACTAATATAGCTCTCAAATACAGTTTTACTGCTGGTTTTCATATACCAAACCCAGAAAAAACATGGCCCAAAATCCAGGCTTTTCTTCTGCTTTGTAAGTTAGTCCATGTATATGTTGCCTTAAAAAAACCCAAGTACAGTAGATTTTGATTGTTGGAAAGTCCTCAAAAATTTCTACCTGGAAACAGGACTTGTTCTTGCTCGCTGGCATAAGGTGGGCTAACAGTACTACGTATTTACAAGGCAAGACATTTCCTCTTCTGCTTTTTTGTTTTCTACAACACTGAAAAATTTTAAGAATGTAGACAATTTGTTCGGTTTATCAGGTTAAATGGTTGAGCCATTTCTAAGAAGGAGTGTAGGGAAGAGCTGCTGCTGGGAGCTATCACAGAACAGCAGAACTAAGACTGGAAATCTTTTCTGTTCCCTCTATAGCACTCTTCAGCACGCCACCAAAAATAATTTGATTTAAACGCGAAGGGAGTAAGAGTGGAATGAGGCTGAGGGATGAAAGAAGATGACAGAGAGCTTGGTAAGAACAGGAGAGGGGAAGATGACTACGACTGGCAGCTGGAAGGGGGCAGAGACTGGTTAAGCAGGAGACCAGGGAAGAGCATAGGTCTGAACAGTTTGGGCAAATGGGCTGGAAGATGATGATGGTCAGAGAGGCGAGAAGAACGTATGAAAAAACACTGAGGGAAACAGATGGAGACATCTGACGAGAAATTGAGATGTAGAACCGAGCCTGACTGGCTGAAGAGTGTTGGCCAAGAAACTATGAGGAAACAGTGAGGAATCCAAGCAGGGAAACCGATAGAAAGGAAAGAAGAAAGCACGTCAGCACGTTGATACCCAGAGCATTGTGGATAGACTGGCACTCACTGCAGTTAATAAGAGAAATTGACAAGGCAAAAAAGAGTGGAAGGAATGGAAATACAGAACTGAGTTTTCGTAGACTTGAAGGAAGCAACTGTTCAGAGTTTTACTGGTGTTTTTCCTGCCACCGTTTGTTCCTTTTTATATATAGCTATTTTGGGAGAAGGCGATTTCTATTTCTATGTAGGTTCCTAAACCACTTTTATCACTATAGTAACTGTTGCAAGTAGAAGCAGGACAGTTTGCCCTTGGCTGTTGTATATATGATTCTTTGTCGGACTGATGCTTTAAAACAGAATTAGTCAGTGCTAGAACTACTATGCCGCAGAAGTGTCAAAAGATTGTACACACATAAACCAAAAATTAACTGGTAACTTACAATTATACTAAGCACATGTAAACAGAAAATTAACTTATGATTTTACTAACGTTGGTATAAATGTTGAGCTGATTTTTATTGTATCTGAGGACAGAATCTGGCTAAAAGAGATCCTCTCTAAACCTAGTTTGTACCCAACTGCACTCAAACCTCATCTGTCACCAGCATCAAGCTTTTAAACCTTCAGATACAGTGCTGCAAAGAGGGGTCACATACCCACTATTATTTAAAGCATCATCACATTTGTACTATTTTAGTGAAATAGCCACATTGGGAATGGCTGTAGGAACTCCAAGCTGTTGCTCATACTGAGTATCTTACAAGAGCGTTACAGGGTAGGGCTGTACGCGAAGCCATTGCTGCTGGAAGCGAATTCCCCTCAGCTGTTTGTAAATGCCTTGCCCTCGTGAGTAGATGCCTCTGGCTGAGTGGTGACTTCTGGAAGAGCAAGAGGCTCTTTGGCATTGCCTTTTGTCTGCCAAGATCCTTTGCACAGAGCTGCTGCTGCTTGGTCCTAATTCTGACTGCCTGAAGAGCTAGGAGATGTTGTCTTTCACCAAAGCCTGGCTTGTCTAAGAGCAGTGACTTGGCATTCCTAAATACCACTGGAGTCAGAGTTGAGCAGAAGCCATTTTTCTCGCAGAAGGAAGATCTTACCTCAGAGGCAACATCTTCTGACTTTCATCCATTTGGCAATTAAGGGGAACTGGAATGTAAATACTGCTCTTTGTGAGAAGCTTAGCCTCTACTTTGTTTAGTTCTGAATTCAGTGGTAACAGGAGCCTATGCCAGACATGGGGGCGAGCAACTGGTTTGTTCCCATTTAGGCAACTGCTTCCTTCTTAACAATACACTTAGTGGGAATCACAAGCCCTCCTCTGGCATAAGCAGCATGATTCTAGAAATATCTTCAACATCTTTGCAACATAAACATTCATTCCTAAGAAGGTGTAGAATCAAAAATAGCCACAGTTTTCCCATCCATTTTGATCATTAAGATAGAACTTTAGTTGGAATCAAAATTCTTCATGATTTACATTTACTAGCAATTTAGCTTTTGAATGCCCAGATGAACATTTTGTCTTATGAACTCTGCTGTCCTGAAAGCATCAAAGCAGGAGGGTAGGGATTATCTAAAACTAGGAATCAGGGTGTAGGAAAGTTTTACAATGGTTTTCTTAATAAACTCTTTCCTTCAACAGACATCTTCAAAGTTTTTTCCAGCGATATCTTTAATAACTATCAGTTAATAAGTACTATTGTTACACTCGCTGATGTTAAAACCTTTAAAATGTGGACCCACTGATATTAGAAACTGACACTGCATTCACAAACAAAACGAGGGCATTTGTTTGGAACATCACAATAAAGATCTGCAATCCAGAAGACAGATAAATTAGTAACCTTGGTTCCACTCTGAAAACTGACAGGAAGACTAGTCACAAACCCCAGTGTTTGCGGAGAACACTTAATGGTCATTTTGAAAACCAACTTCCACAAGCAAGGAATTGTAGCAGAGAAAGAAACTTGTTCAGAATAAGCAGATACCTTTAGGTAAGGCAAGTTTATGAATCTTTGTCACATTTGTGTAAGTGCCTTGGAAATATCACAAGTGTTAAAACAAAAAGCTTGTCTTGAAATACTTAAACACTAAGACACAGGCTCCACCTAGTGGTAAAACCGGAAGGATTATTCATTTTGTTCTAAGAATCTTCTAGCAATATTTATTATTACCAATTATTCTCAGTCTTCCATTTGGTTCTGGAAGGTTTAGAAGCCTCTGCATTCTTACTGCTGCTGAGGAATTCTTACCTAAAGCTCAAAATAAGTGGGACGTGACAAAACACATACAAATCACTGTAATTATAGGCTTATGTACCTCTCAGTGCTTAGGAGGGAAGAAGTGAAGATGGAAAGGATGGAAGACTGCATTGCAAAAGTCTTCTTTTATATGCTTTTATACCAATTTTAAATCCAACCTCCAGATCTGCATTTGGTAGCCAGAGAACAGCACTGTGTATTTAGTAGTGGTAACACTGCATGGCATGCCTTTGTCTCAGATGAATATGCTGCATTCCCACAGTTAGCAGAATACCTGCCAAGTCACCATCATCAAGTACAAGAAAGATTTTGTACATTTCAAAAATGTATTCAATTTTGAAGCCAAGTCAGTTGCTTGCACCTAAAGAGCAGAAGCCCAGTGTTGGGCCACTTGCTGAGGTTGTTACTGATTCTTCCTTGCCACTGAACAGCAGGCACTAGAACTATTTAGCCACGCCTGTTCTTTAAAAATAATTAAAAAACCCCCAACTATCAAAAGGGACAGAGGGCTATTTTTATTATCAGGCCCTTTAAAAGTTTTATTATGGACTGAAGTTTCTCACCAGTTTATAAGTCATAGAAAAACACACTTGCAAAAACACAGCTTCTACAGGGAAAAAAATAAAAGGAGCTGTATATAGTAAGTGATGCTGTGCATTTAATTATTTTAAATGCTAACCTTTCCCTTATAATTTTAAGTTAACTGGTTTAAATATGTTAATAGGCCTGCTAACATAATATTTACGATTTTAAAATTAATATTGTCTAAGTAGGACCCCGTATTGCAGTAAATGGAACATCTATTGTAGAGCAAAGTGATTGCAGTCTGAACTGTACTTGTAATATAGTAGTATCAAGAATACTACAATTGCTGAAAATTCAGATATTGCTACAAAAAAATTTACAGTCTTAGAAGACGAAAGAAAAGAAAAGAAATACAAAACATGCTAATTTCAGGGTTTGCCAATTTCAGTTTTGCCTTTATATTGGGAAAGGATGAAAAATCCTTTAAACGTTGCTTCTGTCTGCATGTGTGGGGAAAAAAAAAAATCAGTATTTCAGATGTGTCTGTTTTCCCCATTCATCTTTTTCAGACACTTTTTTTTTTTTAAAGACAAATTACATAGATGCTATGATAGAAGAAAGAAACCCCAAAACTACTTTCAACTGCTTATGTGGAAAGAAATGTAGAATTTCCATTTATAGTCTTCTCTTTTTCATTATTTCATATATGTGTATGATGTATATAATTATGTTAATTTCAGAGTAAGTTGCATGAATAGAAAAGCAGAGGAGGACAAAACCCAGTTGCTGGTTGAATGACATTTTATTTTCACATTCAGACAGCTGTACAGTTTTTATAAATAGATGTGGTACTATAATATTTACATCATTTCCTCACCCATTACTAGTGTATTCCATTCAAAATGATAAATACCCTGACCAAGCCAAAACAGGGTTATTTCTGGGTACGTTTACTCAGAATTCTATGTCAAAACATACAATACATCAGTTTGCATCAGAACATTTTTTCCAGATATTTTACATGTAACATTATTTTCTCTAGACAGTCTCTCCTTCCAGCATCCTAAGAGCTTTCCAGACAAGTGCAGGACAGTTCAAGAACAAAAACAGGATGCAAAAAACATTCATATTCAGCCTACTTAAAATAAGGAACATGATGGGATAGTTGTAACTGCGGGAGTCTTATTATACATTAACACAGTATTTGCAAGATTCCTTGATACATAGATACAGATTGAAAAAAAGCAATAGCTTAAAAAATTTGGTGACAGCATCATCCTTTGGGCTTCTGAACATGTTCTTCAGATTGCTATAGAAATATTTTCTGTATAGTTACAGACCCAAAAAGACATGGGTCTGCTATGAGCTTCTGCCAGTAATGCTTCCAAGGGTGGGGTTGTTCTTTTTTTCCTTATTCATTTTCTAATCCCCGTGATTAACTGCTTTAGGTAGTGCTTATATGCATCTGTTAACTCTACTGCTGGGTTATCTATAAACGTTACCTAAAATCCCATTTGAAAATCCACACAATCCACGAGGTGTCAGGGTTTTTCACAATATACTGCCTTCAAATTTTCCCTCTCCACTTCTTTTCCCACTTGAGAAGTAGTCATCTCCACAGATGGACCAATTTAATAGCCAAACTTCAGTTGTCACCTGATATTTTAAGACTACGGTAGCTAAATTGTTCATCTCTACCAAAAGAGTCTGAAGAACCATGTGACAAAAACTCCATGTTGGTGGGTAAAAATGACCACCATAGAAGGAAAACAATAGAAACACTACATTTAAACAATGTGCAGGACCAGACTGCTTCCGCTGTGCACATACCAGAGAATCTGAAGCAGCAGCCTGCAGCTGTAAAGTGACTGATCTGTAACAAGTTCCACTAGAAACAAAAAACCAACTGAACTCAAACTGTTAGTCATCTTAAGAAAAAACAAATTCCAAAGGAAGGGCCAAAGTAGGTCACTCCCAGCTGGATGCTGATGCTCAGAACTGTCTGATTAACAGCTCATATAAAAACTCCATTAAGGATTAATTCGGAAGGAGACTGAGCAGTGAAGTCTTAGGTTTTTCTATGGGGAAGGACTTGCGGGGCCATACATGAACAATCAAGTTCTCATAGAAGACAGTAAAGTGAGCTCCAGTAACTGCAATAAAAATGGGAGTACTGCATGTCAATGTGCCAAAGGGTAGGTATTTCCCAGTATCGTGATCAACTGGAAACCGGTCGAGGTGGTTTGCTTTTGTTTTCTGCCTCTTTTCCACGAATGGCAGCCACATAAGAGAAGAGACACAGCACGGAGTAGCATATCTCATGAGCCTACAAGAATTTAGAAAAGGAGATAATGAAATTCAGATCATACAGTGTTTTACAAAATCCACATTTTGCATTTTGCTGCATGTCTTCCTTCATGGGACAACTGTCTGGCTACAGACAAAATCAGAGAAAAGTGACCCATACTACCTTATAACTGAGATGGATAGAGAAGAAAAGCATTGTAACAAATAAAAAAACCTCCCTTGGGATAAAAACATTAGTTGCTTGATGGTATGATTGTAATAATTTTTAGGAACAGTATGCTAAGCTAGAAAGTTGGAGAGCTGACTTTAGAAAAAACATCCTACATATTTGCTTTTGGTCTGTTGTATGAAGTTACAAGAAATTTTCTGGGAGGGGTTGAAAGTGCTAACTAAAAAGACTAAAACTAAACATCCAATACTGTACCTTGACTCATGAGATTCTCATGGGATTCTTCTTTATTCACAACTATCTTTTTATGCTCAAAAGTAGAAGGACTGGTAATCCTTGTAATTTTTAACCAATGCTAGTGAATCCATGGATAATACAAGCTTGTTGTGTTTTGTTTTTTTCTTTTTAAATAAAAAAAACCGCAACCCAACATTGCATGTTTCATATGAAGAATGTCACTACCTTAAAGCAGAGGGTTTCAGATAGCATTAGCAAGATTTACAATTATTGCTTTTAACTGATAAAGTGTGCTATTATTTAACAGAAATTCATCTTTTAGAGTGCGACTGGCAGCACAATTCAGTGAAGGTAAGACTTAGTTTATATCCTAGTTCTAATACTGGCTGTTCTGGTGTTCTTAACAGTTCTTGTCCTGTAAACTGACGTGTATAATCTTTGTAAAAGTAATAAGCATAACAACGTGTTTTGCTGTATTACAGTACAAGCTAAAACACGTAAAATATAATTAATTTTCATTAAACTTATTAAAAAATATAGCTATCTGCTTCTTAAATTACATATACTGTAAGGATTTTGTTTCCAAAACATTTCTAGCTTGAAGTGATTTGTCACTCTCTCCTGTTGAAGGACTGTGAGTTTCCACGCAGTCACCAAACGTACATGCCACACTTCAGACATAAAATAAGAAATTTCAGTTCTGATGACAATCACTGGCTTCTGTTTCTTCCTCATAAGTGCATATAAGCCTGATCATTGAACTATTATATGTAAACATGCTAAGTATCATTATCAACTGCTGGTGTTCAAAAAATGTTGTAAAATGTGAGCACTAAACCATAGCAATAACTCACCTATATGGCAGGAATCAATACTTACACTGTTCTCTTGCATTTCACTGCTCACTTTCATGAGGACATGGGAATTTTTCATAAACTCAGTTAGCAATCATTTTATGCCCAGGAACTTGTCTCCCTTTCCATCTGTTTTGTGGATTAACGATTGCATTCTCCACTGTCTTAAATTTACAGTTCCACTAGCTTTTATTGTGCTAAAGTTCATGCCAAACCAGCTACCCTGCATCTTTATCTATCTTAACAAAAGAGACCATGCTTTCTGCACTGAGTTCCTCTACTTTCATAGGAACAACAATCACCAAGTTTTGTTGTCTTCCCTTAAGGAAAACTATCATAAAAGAGCAGCTGGTGTTTCACTGCAGCATTAGCATTGCAAATCCTGCCATCTCAATGTAATTCTTTTCGCCACATGAAAATGTAAAGATAAATCCTCTAAAGAACTACCAGAAGGCATCACAGTTGACTCACCATTGGCGTCTTGTACTTGTGGCTCACCACTTCTTTAGTTTCAGGAACTAAAACCGGACGGGCAAGAGACAAAACAAAAAGTTCAAAAAACGAGAGGAAAAGGGGAAATAAATAGCATAATGTTCCCATAGGAAGGGGAAGGGATGCACACAGACAGCAGGTGCAGGTACAGGGCTCCTCACTATCCCTCATTTCTAGATAATCTTCCTTCATTTACATGAAGTATGTCCTTGAAGATACTGGTAATGTCATAATAAATTACTCAGGCTGGCAAAAATATTTCACTGCCTCTGTTTGGAAAACCATAGTAGATATTTAATGGTTCTTAGAGACTCTGGCTTTTTTGTTACTACTTATTCCTCCTAGACAGCAAAATTAATGACAAAATGTGCTTAATGACAAAATACGCCTAATGTCTACTACAATAAAACATAAACCAACAATTCCATAGGAATGTGTCAGTACGCAATTCCCAAAGATTTTATCCTTTAGATGTTTGAATCCTTCTCTGCTGAAAAACAGATCTCAAAAGAACTGTTGGACACTCTGTAGTAAAAAAAGAAGTTGAGGGAGAAAATTTTCTAAGCTGGAAGACTGTTTCCCAGTTCTACTTCAAGAGTTTCTCAAGACATTCTTTCTCCTGTCTAGGATATGTGTGATGGTATTTACTTGACATACTCACTCGAGTTGTACGTCAAAACATTCATTGCTTTTGAACAAGTTGCCTTAAAATAAAATACTGCTTTCAGTTACACATATTCTTAAAATACCAGGCTTGTTGATTTCTAGAAGATTTTATATATAAAGAGGATTAGGGCACTGATGGAAAAAAACCCCAAAATCTATTATCCAGAAAATTTAATCTTGCTCCCTTGCACTGCCTCAAACTAACAGAAAGGAAACAGGCGTAATATAGCTAAAGAAAATTTGCCTTTAGTTCTCATTGTGGAATGCACAAAAAAGCAAGTTGTAACCATCCCATTAGTGTGCATTGCATCTGAACTGTGCCTTTGACCCACACTCAGTCTACAAATACTGTTGTGAACAGATACCATGGGAAATCACCAGGAGAGAACAAAGACCACACTAAGAACACACAAATGGCAAATTTAAAATGTTAAGATCAGTGGAATACCAAGACCAGCTTTGAATACTTCCCTTCCAGAATAGCTGAAATTTGCCATGGAATTTCTATGTCACAACAAAAAAATTTAGAAGCAGCAATACAGAAATTATGCAAAACCAAATCATACCAGGTTCATAAAGGGTAAATGTTTTATTACACATAGTACTAGTGACAAGAAAAGAAACAGAGGCAGATGAGTTCAGTATGAATAACTAGGAAAAGTCCACAACAAAACCTATCCATGCAGATGTCATCTTTTTAACTAAGATATGACACAGCTAAACGCTGGAGAAGGAGGCGGATCACACTCTAAGGGGCCAAAAGTAGGCAGTGCAGACTGGGTTTGAGAAAGTACTCTAAATATAAACCAGTGCCTAACTAATTCTCGTATGTTGTGATATTGTCATTCTTGAAAAAAATCTAGTGAAAAGTACAGAATATAATTGTAAAAAGTAATGTAATATTTTTTTAAATTCAATTCTCTCTTTTCTTGGAGTTGGCGGTTACATTAAGGACTGAGAAACAGGGGAAGTGCACACCCAGGCTGCACTGCCTCAGTGACAGCAGTGACTAGACTTGGGGAGATAAGGAGGTGCACATCCAAGCTACCTTACCCGTTGGCACCAGATGTTCCAACTTAACTCCATGTCACCAGGGCATAAAGGTGGGAGTGAGGCTGGTGCACAGCCAAATAGGGTAGGACTTTTACAGCTGTGTAACTCTCACTGCCCACTGGATAACATACAACTGTTCATATACTCTTCAAAAAGCAGGAAGGGAAAGCTGTAAGGACCTTGTGCCACAAGGGAAGGAGAGAAGGGAAGCTGTAAAGTCCTGTGTCATAACTGAGAAAAGGAAGAGAGGGAACAGGAGAGCACCTAGGTACTGTCTCCCCACTTCACAGTCAGTAAACTGCCTTGTCTTTAAGTAATGTACTCATTCACAGTCCTTCCAATGGGGAAAATTCTCCCAAGAGGACCGAGTTAGGAAGAGTAAAAAGAGTGGGCTCAGATTTACACTCAGAGAAGTCAAAGCACTACCGCTGCAGAATAGAAAGAAAAAAAAGAAGGAAAAAAAAAAGAAGACGACCCAAGACTCAAATTAAGAGATTAGCAGAAGAACTTTTCTTCTAACATTAGAAGTTATTACTGATGCTGTTGAACTAAGTAGATGAAGGGAGTAAATTATTAAGCACCATCCTGCAGCCTTTGGTCCTGTGAATGAAAATATGGCGCTATCATAGAATGAGTTTATGGGACATCACTTTACCTGCTGGAGAATGAAGGTTTTCATAGCAGCGGCGGTGAAGGGGCCACAAGAAAGTAAAGCACAAGTACACAGCAGTAACTCAAATTCCAGAGGGAAGAGCCCTACATTTCCTCACTGACTTAAACCTCCACTTCCATTTGTGGGCAACAATTCCTGAACTTCTGCTTGCATCCTGCTCTGAAATCACAATTCCAACACTCATGCTGCCATCTAAACCCAGCATTAACACAAACAGACCTTTAATTTCCTGCTGCTATATCACTAAACTTGGAGCACTAACGCTTGGCAAAATCAAATAAACAAATCTTGCACTGAAGTATTTCCCATCAGACTGGAGTATGCATGCTTACCGGTCTCAGCCTTTCTAAGAGGAGACAGTACTTCAGTATATTCCTAGTATAATGAATCCAATTGCAAGGTTCACAATGCTTAACACAGCTAAATAACTTCATTCTTAAAAAGTCCACGCAAGCTTTTGGTTAATGCTGTTAGTTTACTATTAAAAAATTAACACAATTTCTCTTGAATAGGACAGATTAGCATACCTTCTCATCTTTATAACAATTTAAAAGAGAAGCTCTGAGGTAGTCTCTCATCTCTGCACAAGAAGAAAGGTTAGCTCCCCTGCAACATCTTTCTTCCTTTCTTCTTTATTAGCTGGATGGGCAAATTGTAAATCTCATTTGGTACATTTAAATTGGTTCTTGTCTGTGACTTCTGTTTTGGGAGAAGGGTATATTTAATCTAATCGGTTTAATTTCTCAGGTTTTGCTTGTAGTATCTAACTCACAGTTTATTTTTAATTACTTCTTAAAGTTACCCTTTCATAAATTCCATATCACTATTCTAGTTTTTGCAATAGGCTCCTGATTACAAAATTTTCTGTAAAAAAATAAGTTATTTTTCTTACAGTTATTATAGTCATTATTTAGGGGCTAAACACTGTACTACAGAATCATCAGTAGAAGCTGACTGGAAATAACTAAGTCAAACACTGTGTTTCTTCTTGTGCAATATAAAGAAACTATTAAAAGAGTTAAAACCTCTCAAAGAATGACCCAAAATTTATTTCTGATCCAAGTAATTTAACTTAAAGAATTCAGAAGCTGAAGCCATTCTTTAAGCTAATTTTATGGCTTCTGAACTCTCATCTTTTTAAAACTCAACAATAAATCTTTTACAGCCTTAAGCAATTTCTGTAAGTAGTAAAATCAGTCATGCTCATCAGGGTGAAAACATGGTATCAAAGGAATATGCAGACAACTTCTGATCATCTAAACTATTAGAAATTTTTCAGGGTTTAAATACACTAATCTGATCATTTGAACCATGAACATTTTCAGAAAATGGGAAAAGATTGTTCACAAATTTAAGTCCCAGACTTCTGGGAGATTAATTTATGGCAAACAACAACCAAACTGCAATAGTCAGAAAGGCTTTATCATTTGAATACCTTAGAACTTTGTATCACCAAAAGAAGACAACACAATATTATGGACAAAGACATTAATTTCAGCAATCTCATATTAACTGTCTTTTATATTCTAAGATAGGATCCCTCAGCCAGGACAGTCTATTCACAGCACCAAAGAACAATGACAGTCTTGGTAAATGGAGCTGCTGATTTAGATTTTGATTAAGGGCGAAAGTATGGATGCTGATCTACTATGGAAAGAATGCTGTAAATTTTATCTTCTTTTTAAATGTCTCATACATACACTTAAGACCTAGACAAATGTCTCACAGATGGGTGGAAGAATAAACCAATACAGGTTTGGGGACTTTTTCAAGAGAAATATGTGGATCACTCTTCTGGAAAGCTGCATCTGAAGTCACTCATTTTTTTCAGACATTAGTTAAGTATAGTGTGACCGACACCAACATTGAATACTAACCTAGAATTTTGCCCAAACTAGACTGTAAGCAGATTATATATAATAGCAATAACTGACCAAAATAGCACAAATTCTTTATTCTCCTTAACCTTAACTTTTCCACTCTTTACCAGTCAAAGCCACAGGATAAATAAAATGCAACCTGACAAAACATCTTCTGCTCCATGCAACAAAAATTAAATTAAACATAGAGCAAAGAGGAAGCTTTGCAATTAACAGTAATTCTTTGTAATAAAAGCATAGTATGTTGAGGAAGATCAGCTATAAATCCTGCTTAAAAATGTAGTTTCTCAGATGAAAAAGAAACATACCAAAGAAAATTTCTACACACATCCAAGTTTAACTGTTGTTTTGTTTGCTTCAGAAGACTCAGAATACCTTGTCTATTAACAAAAAGCACCTAGGCCACAAATCTTAATATGATAAAAATTTATATGTTAATTTTTATGTTAATTCACCCATCTCAGGCAACTTCTCATGTGCAAGCTACATTTCTCTCCCAGCTCTGAAACTGCAATGCAACTCTGAATCTGAAGACTGGAAATTTGAGTTACTGCCATGTGAGTACAGACCTAATATCAAAATAATGTAATTACCAAATTCCTCCAGGACAAAGACTCCTCGCACAGTATTGCACTTTTTAATGTGATTCAGCTCTATGAAAACCTACAAAAAGAGGAGGAAAAGTAACATAAAATTAGTCAGGTTTGGTTTTTTTGAACCTAAAAACCAAAATTAAACAAAAACATCATCACAGCAGATACAACCTGGAGTATTGTAGCATACACTACCAGTTCATTTACAGTTTAATATATAAATAAAGGTTGAAATAAATATTCAAAAGACAAACTTGCCACAATGCTAGAAATCAACAAATAACTTAAAAGTGCTAAGAAGCGAAGACAGCAGAAGATGAAGTACCTTCCGCTCCTTGCAGGAGGAGAAAGCATGGAAGAGAAACGAAGGAGTTAGTAACTGACATATCCAACATTGCTACCCCTTCAGGCACTCAAATGTGTTACTGCAAAAAGAATACCAACACACCTGAAATACAACAGAAGAGGGGGACAAGAAAAACACTGGCTCCCAAATTTGGCACGATTTGTAACCTCTGATCCATCCCAGTTAGTTTCCGCCCCTCCATGCATCCTCCTCCAGCACAGAGGGCAGGTAAGGGGCACTATACTTCCCACCCTAACACTGATCCTCCTAACCTATCTAATAGTCAAGTTTAATCCAAGAGGAACCACTAATCTTCCTTCTCCCTGAGAGCCTTGCCATTTAAGATTTTACTATAGTTTATGATATATAATCTGCATACTTACTCTTGCAAATGTCTCCTTTAACAATCAGTACCAGTTTTCTGCTTTAAGCAGGACGGGAGAGTTTGGACCCTTCTCTATCGTTTGCTTACTCTGCATATGGCTGCTGCCAGCTGAGCAGTCACTTAGAAAACAGACCTGCTTCAAACTCATGTTTTACGTATTTGAACCCCAACAGACAAAACAGTTGAATTACATGACTAGGTTTTTCAGTCCAGAACCAAGATGCTAAGATCGCATGAATAAACAAGTTCTCTGAGCATAAGGATTTTGTTCAATATCCAGTCTATTTCAAGATACAAACCAGTCCCTTCTTATATGCACATCTCCAAGAGTCAGAGTCAGTACACAGACATAAGAATACATAGAAAGTGCTGTAAGGAATCAATTCCACATTCCTGTTTCTAATATATGTGCTTTTTCAAGGCAAGAGAAACACTGAGAGTAACATTGCCCTAACATTCAGAGTAAGTCTATGTCAAATACCTTAGAGAGACCCTTGCAAGATTATGTTACAATAGTCTGGATTGATACTTCCAGTGCCTACACACTTATGACACCATGATCTCAGGACCTTTTTTAAAAAAATGTTACTAGAGAAACTTCATTGTCTTGGAAAGAAGGGAAAGGAAATCTCTGCAATCCTTTTGAATCCGATACTAGCAACACCCATATGATCACAGATGCTATGCTACCCAAGAAAGGCAAAGGAAGTCAACATCAGAAATCACTGTGGTTTTTTTAAGAAACAGGCTTATCTATATCAATAGAGATCAGTAAATGCACCATACATCTGAGAGAAGTCAGGTTGATTTTCAGGTCAAAGAGGTTTTAAATTATTTATATTAGCAAAGAATTAACAGACAGAGACAGGATATTTTTTTCTCAATGTAAAAAACTAAACTTCAGCTTACTTAATCGGAAAATCACAGAATGGTAGGGGTTGGAAGGGACCTCTGTGGGTCACCTGGTCCAACCCCCCTGCCAAAGCAAGGTCACCTACAGCAGGCTGCCCAGGACCTTGTCCAGGCGGGTCTTCAATATCTCCAGAGAAGGAGACTCCACAGCCCCTCTGGGCAACCTGTTCCAGTGCTCCGTCACCCTCAGAGGGAAGAAGTTCTTCCTCATGTTCAGACGGAACTTCCTGTGCTTCAGTTTGTGCCCATTGCCCCTTGTCCTGTCTCTGGGCACCACTGAAAAGAGTCTGGCC
>Ga0065711_1040464_pt1 | contig 16926 bp, 7 predicted proteins | sample Hoacrofraction12_FD_59098 | JGI IMG/M metagenome (GOLD analysis project Ga0065711, IMG submission 59098) | Hoatzin crop microbial communities from Cojedes, Venezuela - Epithelial fraction 12 v2 (version 2) | ecosystem: Host-associated > Birds > Digestive system > Esophagus > Crop | place... | reverse complement strand
GCACAAACTGAGGCACAGGAAGTTCCGTCTGAACATGAGGAAGAACTTCTTCCCTCTGAGGGTGACGGAGCACTGGAACAGGCTGCCCAGGGAGGTTGTGGATTCTCCTTCTCTGGAGATATTCAAGACCTGCCTGGACGCGTTCCTGTGCAGCCTGCTGTAGGTGACCCTGCTTTGGCAGGGGGTTTGGACTAGATGATCCCCAGAGGTCCCTTCCAACCCCTACTATTCTGTGATTTTGTGATTCTGTTATTAGACTCTGGCTGTTGAACACAGGCTTCTACTTTTCTGTGGGAGGATATGGGATCTGATCTCTTGAGCTCCAGGACTATTCATGGGCAGTTTGGGATCCCTCATGTCACCTTGTGTTTCCTTTGAAAATACTGTAAATGAGGCAGGTACCTTCCTTGCTTTGTACTGTTCACCTCTGTCTTCTACCTATAGCAAAATACAACATGCCTTCTTGCTCAGGGAGCTCAGTGTCTTCCCTTAGGATCAGAGAGGTTGTCTTTTTTGAATCTGCACTTTCACCCAAGATGAAGCTACTACGAGGATGACAAATTAATGACAATGCAGGTCATAATTATATTGAATTAAATACCATGATATTATATGGTTAAAAAACATTTTACTCTAGGATAAAATGAGGCTAAAGTATAAGATGAAGAAAATTGTAATCAGGAAAAAAGGAAAGGACAAGAAAGTAAACAAAGAACTCATAAACAGCTACACAGGAAGGATGAAATCTTGAGCCTATTGACTTTGGTTCTCAGAATACTACTTTAAACACGGCTTTAATTAAGGACATGGTTGTTACAGTTGTCTAGTTACTATCACTCCTAGACAGCACTGTTACAAGTAGGGTAGTTCTGTCTATTAAATCCAAAGATTTGACTTTGACCTGAACGATTCTTTCAAATTATTTAATGTCTCCCATAGTCAAATCATTCCTTGCTTTCTATTGAGAGTTTTCTGCATCTAGAAGTAAATATGGAAATCTTGTCAAATGTCATCTTCAGACCACCTAAATTACAGGTGAGCAACTTCTCATCTGTACCCTTATGCCATTGGCCTTGAAATCATAGCAGAGCTTTCTGAACACACGTGGAGAGGTGATGATAATTTCAGGCAGGACTTTCACTTCTAGCCCCAGAAATGTATGGAAAATCTGGCCTTTGTACCAAACAAAGAGGCTGGATGAAGTCTCAAGAGAGTAAGTTAACTGCTTGAAAAAATAGTTTTAAACTTAAAGCCATCTTCAGTTTTCTCTGAATCTTCAGATATGCTATGAATTTAGGAAAGACTCACTTTTCCTAAATAACTGGCCCTAGAGTTTTGAGCATAAATATCAACCCCTCACCTAGAAAATACATGAAACAAGCTACTAAAGGAGCATAATCAATTGTTGTTGGCAACGGCTTAATGAGATCTGTGATTCCTTTGAACATGTCATAGGGTATGCCTTCAACAGCCATGGAATCAAGATCACATTGTCGCACTTTTTAGGATAAACTTAATTTGTTCTTGAGTCAGTGCCAGTTGAAGTTATCAAACCCAGCATCTGAAAGTTGATCTCATTTATAAAGAAACAAAATCAGCCCAAATATCCTTCAGCAAGACTACACATTATTAGTTTGTCATGAAAGTGAGCTGTCATTCATTCAAAGTGGATAGTTTGGCTCTCCATAATAAGATGTTTCCTCTCATTTCTTATGTACTTAGAAGGTTATCAAATTAATTGGCAATGCTGACATTCAACAGTAATATCATAGCCATCTTAATTTTCACCCAGTGAAAAGAAGAGTAGGTGTCTGCACTTTGAAGCTACTGGTTCTTTCTGTCTGAAAAATCTGATAAACACTAATGCCTGTATAATTAAGAAATGTGTTCTTCAGTACTAGAAAAGTCAAAGCTTCCTTTTTCCTCTATAAAACCTCATGTGTCAGAGAGAAATTGAGATGTGTCTGGGACTCATTTTTAGCTCTCCACATTACCAACAGCATATGCTCCTCTACCACTGGGAAGGTGCTGATGCAGTTGACAGCTTCCATGTCCTCTAATTTTAAATTGATTAAACTTCAGAAATCATTTGCAATTTCCAGAAGTTAGTTCTTCTTCATGAAATTCTGTCTGGCCTGCTTGAATCTCTCATCTTCTTCATCCTGGGATATAGCAGGGAAACGTGCATCTCTGTATGCCGGTCCCCTAGCCCAGCAGAAACATGCAGGTGAGTCCCAGGATGCCCCATCTGAGTCTCCAACAGGAGTAAGTTTCACAGCATTAGACTATGTCTTCTTTGGTAGCCTAGCTTCTCTGAGATCCTCCTTTGCTGGAAGTCAAGCCTTATGGCACTTCAGTGTCTCTGCTGCATGGCTCCGTATACTGGAACAAGCTCATCCCTGTCAATGACTGTAAATCACCACAGCTGAGAAAAGTTAGAGTAGCTGGAGAGGAGAGGATAGGCAAGAAAGATGAACTGAATGAGTTTCAATAATAAGTAAGACTCAATATGGTTTTATTGCATCCTCCGGGCTTGCAGTACCAGAAGGTGACTGTTTCAAATTATTGATCTGCTCTTTATATTCATCATCTTTCTTTTTCATTCTATTCAAAAGGAAAATAGTTACTTAGCAAAGCACTAACATTAACTTACAGGTCTTTACCCACAACAGCTTTCAGTGGGCACTGAAACTGCCACATAGAATCAGTTCTGAAATAAAACACCTTCTCAATGTAAGTGTGAGGTGTAAGTAGCATACAAAGTATAATGAGAAGCATACTATATCCCCTTCCTCAGTATGGTCACAAAAAACAGAACTGCTGCAAGTACTCAGCGGCTTTCTCCTCTCTTGTAGTCTTTTCTTAGTTTTATTACTCACTGCGAGTTATTCTCTAGTAGCAAGTAATGCTTTACTGTCCTGAGGCTAAAATCACGTACTACCAGGTCTAACACTCGCTCCTTAGCTGCATATATTTAGTTGTCTGGGAGAATTCACCACTGCACTGCACTGTACTTGAAGGCAAGTACAGGACCTGACATTGCAGATGGTAATAGCAACTCTGAATTTTCAATTTATTTTGATATTTTAAATTTTCGGGATGCTAAAATGTGTTACTTGAAGAAAGCAATTTCTGAACTATTCAGATGTTTTGCTTAGAGCACATCTGCTGTTTATCTGTTGTGAAAGAGCCTGCGACAGAAACAGCCTGTGTATAATCAGGGATGCTCCTTGACCGGTCCTCATGCTGAGCTATTAAAGAAGCAGTGGCAGCTGAAGGGAGGGAAAGGGAGCTGAAAGTGGTGCATGGTTTGATGGGCTCTGGTATCTCTAAGGCCTAGGGGAGTTAGGTCCAGGGACTCTTGTTTCCTCAGAGTAAGTTTGCAAGTTCTGATCCATTTGCTTGATACAATATTCAGATTAAATATTTCTTTTCAAGCTTTATTCTCTGATTTCATGTGGCATTATTAAAGGACATGTAGTCTAGTGCAATCTTGCTTCCCTCACTCCAGCCCTTTGCATTTCTGAAATTACTCATCCTAAAAGACAAATGCTACACTACACAAATCTTTGACTGCTTTTTTTCATTTCTGCAACCAGCTGGATCAACTGTAGGAATAAATACTCTATGCATAAGTAATTAATACTGTATTTTTCAACCAAGGTCTGAAACTGAGAAAATCTCAAACCAATTTTTGATATATTTCTATTTGTTGATGGAATTGATGGTAACAGAAGTAGAAGCAGAAGGTGTGTTTGCCTCGCCCTTCCATTCCTGATCAGCAAAACAAGCCTCTAATTTTCAATTATTTCTATTGATTTTCAATTAGTTTCCTCAAATGAGGGACTATGAAAAATGACATTCTGAAGATTATAGCGATGATGGATTAGATTGGTACAACTCCTAGTCATGCACAAAGGATATGATTCATGTGACATTCTCTCTTCTTGTCACAAAAATTAGGTTTTAAATCTCTTAGTCATTCTGTGAAAGATGACACAGTAACACACCACTTTGACCTTTACAGTGGTTTATAATTTAATTAGAGAGAAAATCTCCCCCCCCCTCTTCTCCATAATACTTGTTTCTTTTTTACAGACTTGCTACCTGGGGAAAATAAGCAAGAAGGGGTAGCTGTACTGATGATCAGCACTTCTACTACTCCTTTCCTAAAGGAGCTTTGCAAACTTTAAGCACTCATACCTCGTAAACACACAGTCCCTGTTAATGCAAAGCACCTGTTGATTATCCATATCCTTTGCAATTCATAGCTTAGCCTGTTGCAGCCACATTATTGGGGACAGAACAAATAAACAACTCAAGAAAATAAGTTAAATAAAACCCAGAACACAAATACTCTACACAGCCTCTTTAGGTATTCAAAACTTTCCTGAAATTGAGTGTACAAACTGGGAGAAATTTTCACTGATTCTTACAACCTTAGTGGTAGAGAGTACATGCCGTGGGATAATGCCCCCTCAATGTCCTTACTGATGCCAGAATCAAGAAGGAAATATCTTTGATGAAAGTGAGGCATAACGATTTACCGGAGACATCTGCCTGCCAGGTGTAAGCCTTGTGCAAAGCCTGTCTCTAAAAACAGCAGCTTCACAAAGCAGCGATGTTCTGGAGAGCAGAAGGGATGCTTGGCTTGTGGGGGCTGATACTAGTTTTTATGTGCTCTAAGAGTTTCACTGTTTTATCTTAGTGAACTAAGGAAACAAACCAAAGTCAGAAATCAAACTCCAACTCCCTCCCAGCCATAAACCATCAAATGGGATTTGCAGCTTGGATAGCACATTTAGGGGATAATAAATGGTCTAGAGTAAAAGGGAAAGGGTGCATTAGATAGGATCCTTTGGAGGAAAAATAAACCTTAAAAAAAGTCCTTCTGACAACAGATTAAAGTAAAACATCTTCACTCAGAAGTCTGGAGACTGAATCCCAGCTGCAGAGCTCAGAGGTTACTTGTTGTTTGTTTCTCTTATGGATGTCAGTGTATGCTGATTAAACCCACTGTTAACAAACAAAGGTTTTAGTGGTTAGCCTTACAAGATATATATTATAAATTTACATATAGCTGCCTGGCTGATGGCAGCTGTCCTACATATCCTGTCTGTTCACTTGGGTTTACTGAGGGAAATCACTTCAAAGAGTTTCATTTGAGTACTGAAAGAGAAGGAATTAAAAGAACTTATTTCCCATATGAGATATTTTTCAATGCAATCTTTTATTCCCCACTGTGTATCTAATACATTCATGCAGACTTGCTACTTCTGGCACAGCCTTAGAGATTAGATTTCAGAAATGCTGTCAGAAGTCCAGCTTTTTTGTTAAAATCATCATCAGAAAAATCTGACTTCTGTCAGCTCTCAGTAAGAGGGAAGAGAGAATTCATCCCCGTGTCTTCTCTTACTGTGACAGTTGTCCCCAGAACGAGATTAGTTTTTAGGAGTAAGATCCCATCAGGCTTGAAAAGTCTGCAATGTCTTACCACTGGAATAAGAGCAGAAAATCACCCCCTGTTCCAGATTTAGTCTTACATTTTAACAAAAGATGGAGTTTATCCGTTGTTTGCTATAGGCATCTGACAAATGGTGCTACCATTTCTGCTAGCATCACAACTACTCTGTTATCCAGGTATGCGGCAGCGTACTCATGGTAGCCGGCGTGGAGGAAGGGGGACATATTCTCTACGAGGCACTGTCTCCATGTAAGCAGTGGTCGTGCCCCTGGTGTCGTGGGGAGTGTCAGGCAGAGGCCACAGTCTCTAGAGCTGGTGTGCACGGTCAAGGTGAAGTTGTGCTGTGGTTTCCTTGGCAGAAAACAGGACACCAGCGGTAGGCTTTTTGTGCCAGGGGCAGCAACTGGAGTTGGGAGCTTGACCTGTGGGGTGCAAAGGGAAGGGGATTTGTCTTACTGAAGTGAGAGTGCTTATATATGTGCTTATGTATACACTTTCTTATTTAAAAAGAAATTTCTAATTCGTTAGCCAATGCTGCCCTGCAAAGCTTTTAAGCACATAGAGGTCACCAAGCATACACTTGTGTTTGATGAATTTGGTGGTAGGAAGAATTTCAATAGCACTTCAGCACAAAATTGGAGTCTTTGAGAAAGGCACTTACAAAGTTGTAATTAGTCCTGGCATAATTAGATGGCATTTACCCCTCCTGTGGTGTTTTTTTAACCATGTTCACTTGGTCTTCTTTCTTCACATTGTACTGCTCATTTGTCTTGTCCAATTGTTAGCTTCTGGTGAACAGCACAATCTGCAAACAGTATAAAACACTTATTCTGTGAAAAATATAACTCCATATTCTAGTAAAATTTTTTTCGTCTTCTTGTTTATAATAGCAGAGTGATATTTTTTAGGGAGAAGTGATATCTTTTGCTAGTCCATCTACTGTCATTCAAGAAAGCAGACAGTGGGCAGAGAACAGCTGCTGTGAGTTTAACTTCATTATGGAGACTGGGTAGAAAGGTGAGTTACTACTTTTGGAGAACAGGATTTGTAAATAAAAGACAGTAAAGTCATTTAGTTCCCGTGAGGTAGAGTGGCTGCGCGTATGCTAACACTCAAACTAGACCACCATCTGCTTGCTAGCTTCAGAGCTGACAGGCACCACATGGTGTGTGTCCGTACCGTATAAATTCTCTCACACTCGCAAAGAGGGTGGCAACACCCAAAGTGCTTGTTGGGAATACTGCCAGGCCAGGCGAACTCCTGCCCTTTCCTTGCGAGAGTGTTGCTTGGCATGGGGCTAGGTGTGCTCCAGAGATGTGCAACAGCTTAACAGCGTCGATGGCGGCAGAACAGAGCCCATGCCGAGTTGCCATGGAATTCTCTACTATTCACTACATGCAATTATCACCTGCAGAACAGTTTTCCTTAACACCAAAATATTTAATTTAAGAAGTCAAAATAAGAAGTAGCCTATTGAACTTCAGTCTGAAACTCCAGAATATCATATCACTGGGGAAATTAAACTACAGTTTGTGATTCAGAAAAACACAATCTTACTACCTGAGCTCACTCCGTGCTCCCTTATGTTTCTTAGTACATCAGACACAGCAGTCTCTTTCAAGCATCTTGTTGCATCCTATTTTAGTGTAACAGCGACAGCTTTTGAAGTTTCTTTGATATGCAACTTGTTACTAGATGTGACCTCTAAAAAATTAGACTAACCCATTCTCACTGCAGTAGAGACATTGCCATCTGCTTCTTCCACACATCCGTTGTGTCCTCTCATAATGTTGCTCTCTCTTCTAACTGTTGTTCTGCATAAACAGGGTAGGCTCCGGTATTACATTTTAAAATTTCATGTTTACATTATAAAGAGTCAATTCTTGAAGCGGCTTCCACACAACAGAGCCCTCTTTTACCATTTCATTTCTAAACTTGCATCTTATGTGCTGAATAACTCACCGACCTTTTGCAATTTCTGCTCTTTGTCCTCCTAAATGACAATATCTGCCTAATGCAGTATAGACTGCCTTTCAAGAAATGATAAATCTTTCCATAATTTCATTCTAAGTGTGCTTTGCTGTATTTCAAATGTAAATCAGTGGCATATGAGACTGATCTGTTATCCTGAATCGCTGCCTGTAGTTCCTCCAGACACTGGGAGCCATCTCACATTATTATTTATTTTGTTACATATAGTTACTGTCCAGAGCTTGAAAGAAAAAGATGGTTTTGGACAAGAGTTTTGTTCCTTTGTTACAGGCCCTCATTCTGCTGTGGAGGTTGCAGGAGACCTGTGTCATTATGTTCTGAAATTGATATAAACTCAGGGTATGCACATCATACATGGAGAGATCTCTCACCTCACAAATACTCATTGTTGGATGGATGCCAATTATTTTAGACTCCACCTGCTTTCTGTACTTTTTTATTGGAAGCTGTAAGTCAAGTGAAGTTTTTGGGTGAAAATCTCTTATTATAATCTTATTTTCATGATTCCCCATTTGGATCAATGCAAGCTATAAATGTTTTTTAGCAATGTTGATCTACCCCACACTCAACAGAAATTTGTAATGTGAAATTGTTATTATTTTCCATGATTTCTTGCTGTCTGTTTGCCCCATGCTTTGGCCTTGGCAGACAGATTTTCTCCTCCACCTGTTTGGATCTGAAATGTGTGCAGAGCAGAAATACCTCCCTGTCTGATGGAATACCGTGCATTCGGGATAGAGATCTGTCAGCATAGATGTGGCTTTGCTTTTTCTTAATTTTTTCCTCACTGAAATCAAGCGCTGAAAGAGACTCTAAATGACAGCATGAGCCTGAGAGCTCTCTGGGAAGGGGAAGACTGAGCTCTGCACAAAAGAGAAAAGCTCCACCAGGCCGGTTTAATCTGTGTAGGTCCGTGCTGCCCTAGTGCATTTCTGCAGAGTGTTGGGTGTTGTTTCATTTTACGGTATCACTTTCGGAAGCAACATACAATGGTGAGTGTGAGTGCATGTATTTCAGGAGGGAAACTCAGTGAGGTGTAGGCTAAGAGTTGGGGCCCCATGGGGCTGAAGGATGCTGAGGTCCTCGGGACCCCGACTGAGCATTCCCTCCCCAGCAGCAGCCCAGCGCCCTTGGCTGAGACCCGGAAATGCTCGCGTGTCTGTGCTCTCACCAGGTGATGACCACGATGGACAAGTTAGTTTGAAGCTTCAACAGGTACCGGTGGCTCTGCTGGATCACAATTCACAGGGGAATTGCTTCCAAACATCCACGCATTTAATTGTTCTATTAATTTTACAGTATCTGATGTAAAATTTTGCAAGAAAAACCTGGATTTCTGAAAGGGTTCATTTTTACAGTTTCCTTCTAGTTCAGTACAACAGAAATTAGGTACTGTTTGGGCTGCTTATTGCAATTTCAGATTTAATCCACTTTTAATCCAGTTATTAACCACTAACTTTGCTGGATGCCTACGTAGAAACTGTCTTCCTCTAATGAAGTAAGATTCCATTTGATTTCACATCAGGTCAATCAAAACAGTTTAAATTTTGAATACAGGTTGTTCATTAAAAAACCTTCTAAATAATCTACAAGTCAAAAAGTTGTTTTTCTTATCTTTATCACTCTTCATAACAGAATTTGCCTAAACTCTTCCTTTATGGCTTTAACCCATGACTTGATGACTTTTAACTAATCATTCTCTGTTAATTCTGGTGTCTATTTACCAGGTAAGTTATTAAATTCTTGTTAACAACTATGATTATTAGAGAAGCATGCCATAAACTATGAGATTTTCGATGCTGTTTCCTCTTATATAGGAGAAATTTTTACATTTCTACCAGAAGTCAGACTGTGTCTGTATCTTCTGGTTTTTTTCTCTTTCTCTATATCTGTCTTTGTGATATTTTGACAGTTCATTGCTAAAAAAAAAAAAAAAAGTTATTACTCAATTTCTTTTATACTGAATGTCTAAATGAATTGATTTTGCACTGAACAACTAATGGTGTGCCTGGAATTAAATATATTCTTGCTCTTTCCCTCTGGTCTTCTTGCAGTCTTGAGAGGAATTTGTTCCCCATTTCCCAGTCCAAAAATATCTGAAAATCCTTGGATCTTACCACGGTAGTTACATGTCCACAAGCATCCAAAGGTAATGCAGTAGACTTATTTGAGAGGAAGATATGGTTTCATATTAAGCTATAGTAGATATACACATATATACACATGCGTGTACAACTGTGTGTATGTACGTGTGAACACAATCAAGAATAACAATCTAAATGAGCTATTTTTGATTTCTTTAATCTTTAAAAAAAAGATATGTTTGTATTTAAATGTTTGAATTTTAAGCCTTTCATTCCTGAAATAACACCAATGCAAGTGTAGCCATATTTGGTCAGACTTATTTTGCAGGTTCAACACCCTGTCTCCAGCAGTGGCCAGCGCTGGCTGTATCAGAGGAATCTTTCTTTATAAATAGAAGCAAATACTGGTTTTAAATGGAATTAAAATCTCTTTTAAATTTAAAATTATTTTATATTTTAAAGGGAATTTTAATTCTATTTAAAATTTAGCTCATAAAATTACACTCCTTTTAAATTTGTTTCCTCTAATTTCATGGTTGTGTGCATTTTCAATTTAGTATAAGATTGTGATGTAATGGTATGCAGTAAATGTAAAAGGAATTAAAAATTTTTAATACAACTTATTGCAGTAAAAGAATGAAGTGCCCAGACTGGATCATGCTCTTGTCCTTTAGGCAAGATATTCCTGAAGTTCCCACTTTTGAAGCACGGACTCTCACGCTCCCTGCTAAGTGTCTGACCAGCATTTTTTCCCCTGAGAAGCTGGTAAGAATAAAGAATGCAGTTTTACTTGAAATTGAAGAGCAAGCCTACAAAATAATTCACAGAGACCAAACAGTTCTGTTACAGAGTAGAGAAACAACTGCAGTAGCACTGAAAATTGAGATTTCATACTGGAGCTTATAACTGGGCTACACTCAATACCTAAGTGTATTTTTTTTCAAAGATTCCATTTGCTCAGAAAGTCCATGGATGGCAGCTGCTGGCCCAGAAGAGGGAACATTTTTTTCATTTGTGTTTCTCGTGGTTTCTAAGAGCTGTTGAATTATTATCAGTGATTTAAAAAAAAAAACAAAAACAACGAAGATTTGGATAATAGTTTTCCTTCCATTTCTACCTGTTAATGCCTTTCAGAAGAAAACATGTTAACTTACACTGGACTTAAACTAGCCAGTTCCAAAAGGATGATGCTTCCTTCTCTTTTCTTTTTTTTTTCTTGTTTTCTTTCTTATGTCGGTATTTTAATTACAAATATTTCACCTCTTTCATATTAGTGGTGATAAAGTATCTTTTGCTATCTGCAAGTGCTGTTTCTGAATGAGCTTGAATCTGTGCCTGTCTCTTATCACCCCATGAATGATATAAAAGTCATAACATCATTTGTATTAACTGACTTTTCAAATTACATTGAAAACAAACCAAGATGCATTTTACTAATAAAAATTGTCAAAGAGAACAGCCAAGCTGTACGCTTACAATATTTGGCATCTAGAACTTCTCCTTTTTTTGAAGTTCTGCTCATGTTTTAACAGACAGAATTGAATTTCTGCAGAGCAGCAGAACTGTACTAGGAGCAAAGAAATCAACAAACAAAAAAAGAGAAATAACATCATTTATATTTTGTGCTTTGTGAGTCTCTTGTGGAACCCATGCATGACCTGTTTGTACTTAAAAAGAGAAAATCTGTGGAAAATCCCGAGACACTGAATGTTCTTCTATGTTTCTCAGAATGCACCACAAACCCTGCAAGCTGACAATTAACTCTAGTTTTCCAGGTGATTTGAGACAGGATTTAAGAGGTTTCCTTGAGGCAAGGTAAAAAATCTATGGCAGAACTCCTTGTGATAAGGGGATCAGAGGTTATTTTTGCATTGATTTTGTTTCCAGCCTAGTGGATTTGTCCATCAGAATGACTGCGAGAAACAGCATTACTGTGCTCATGCCTGTAAAACACCCTGCAGGTAAAAATCCCCTTCCCAAATCTTCTTGAACTCAGGAACATTGAATGTCCCTCTCCCAGGACCCCTAAGGCTGAAAGTTCCAGCATCCAGCTTTTTCCTCAGGGCTGGTGGCTTTTTCCTGGTGGCTGCAAAACATGCTTCTTTTGGAGTGGCAGAACGAGCTCTGCGCAGGCGCTCATGGGGACAGCTGAAGTGAACGAGCTAGGAAGGGCTGACAGATTTTTTTGGAGGATTGCAGCCTTCTGTCTTCTCCCCGTACTCCACCCATTTCACCACATAGCATGGCCATTCTCCTCCTTTGGCTATGTTTACACCATTGAGTAGCCCATATCCTGTGCATCCTCTCAAACAGTACAGATTCTGTCAGAGTACTGGAATATTGGAAGAGCCCTGGGCCATGTTTGCTCCTGAAACTCACCAAGGGATGTTTTGGAATGGTGCTAGCCATCCGAATGGCTCTGACACTTCAGTGATATAGATAATGGCATTCCAGTGTCTCTTCCTCACACTACTCTACCAGTGCAAAAAAGTCTTTTTCTCCCAGCTCCCTAACCTCTGCCTCCACCCTGGTCTTCACGATCAGGTCCTGCTCTGCACGCTGTCCTGTCCTTCAGTCTTCCTCTCTGTTAGAGATTGATTATAGAGAAGATTGATTATGACCATAGAATAGAATAAAATCATAGAACTAAAACATAGATTCAATTGTGTGAACACAGATGTGTTAAGAAACCATATGAACATGGAATGCTGCTCTCAGTTGTCCCCTGTATAGGCCTTATCATGGCTGGGTTAAAAACCAATTGACCTAGCATAAGATAAGAATAAGAAGGTGTAGCAAGATTAATGTCACAGGTCAATAGGTTAAATTTTAGAAATCACAGAATCACAGAATGGTAGGGGTTGGAAGGGACCTCTGTGGGTCATCTAGTCCAACCCCCCTGCCGAAGCAGGGTCACCTACAACAGACTGCACAGGACCGCGTCGAGGAGGGTCTTGAATATCTCCAGAGAAGGAGACTCCACAACCACCCTGGGCAGCCTGTTCCAGGGCTCCGTCACCCTCAGAGGGAAGAAGTTCTTCCTCATGTTCAGACGCAACTTCCTATGCTTCAGTTTGTGCCTGTTGCCCCTTGTCCTGTCGCTGGGCACCACTGAAAAGAGTCTGGCCCCAACCTCTTGACACCCACCCTTAAGATGTTTGTAAACATTTATTAGGTCCCCTCTCAGCCTTCTCTTCTTCAGGCTGAACAAGCCCAGCTCCCTCAGCCTCTCCTCATAGGAGAGATGCTCCAGTCCCCTCATCGTGTTCGTAGCCCTCCGCTGGACTCTCTCCAGTAGCTCCTCATCTTTCTTGAACTGGGGAGCCCAGAACTGGACAGAGTACTCCAGAAGGGGCCTCCCTAAGGCAGTGTAGAGGGGAAGGAGAACCTCCCTCAACCTGCTGGCCACACTCCTCCTAACGCATCCCAGGATCCTATTAGCTTTCTTGGAAGTCTCTTGAAGTCTTAGGATTGTACCAAACAGAATTCACAGAAGATGAAGGACAGATGACAACACCGAGACGACCCTGAAACCAAGCGGGACCTGAAACCAGCGAGGGAGAATACTGCTAAGACAGAAGAATAGAGAGAACTTAATAAACAATGTACTTAAAGAAACAGAACAGTTGCTTAGAAACTTATGAAGATTCTAGACTTGATGTAATCGGTGTAAGAAATGTATATAAACTGGTCTAGCGAGTTGAGCTTTGCCACTCACTGAGGTGATGCCCCAACTCTGAGTTGTGAATAAAGCAATGCCTAGTGTAACCCACTCGTGTGACAGTAAAATCTTTAACATTCTCCTCAGCCTGCTCTTATAGCTCTCCTGTTACAGGGCTGCTCTACAGATCCCCTGTCTTTCTGGGGCCCACGCCACCACTCACCCTTCTGCCCCACACGTACCCCACAGCTTCCCTCTGACTGCTCCACCTCTGCGTCTCAAGGGGGGAATTGCTTGAGGAGAGAGCATGCAAGTGGCCCATTTCTCCTGTTCCCCATTCCAGGCAGTCCTTCTCACCAATGTCCAGCACCTCCCACCAGCGCTGACACAGGGACTTGGATGGGAAAACACCCAGTGTCCCTTTGGGCAAGGAAGAGATGCTGCATCTGTGGTATGCAGCTAGCAACTATTTACTTTTACTCAGAAAACAATGATTTAGCATGATACACTCTTGGTAAAAAAAATCTCCTGAAGGAATTTGCACTGATGCAAAAGTGAGCATTTCTCTCAAAATGTTTTGGGTACTCTTCTGTTCCCTGGAAATTTTCCACAGAGTTTGCAGTGAAATTCTGGCATGGCACACTGTTGACTGCTCCACTTTACATGTCCCTGGAAATGTTCTGTAGGAGAGCGAAGTTGAAGTGCCCTCCACGCTCAGAAAGGTTGGCTGAAAATGGGCTGTGTGCCCAGCAGAGCGGCAGGAGTTCGGGGAAGGTGAACGCAGTGACAGCGAAAGGAAGCGTGCACGGCATGGTGCATACTGGCAGGCATGGGCTGCTCCGTCCTGGTGGTCCTTTCTTCCCACTCCTCCACCTCCTGCATACCAGCCTGACAAATCTTCTGCATATGTTCTTTCTAAAAAATCATGAGTACCTGCTGGATTTTATGGTTCTGATAAGACAGCTTTGCAAAACAAACACTAATGTGTGACAAAACAGAATGTCGTCATAATTCTTCTTTCCACCATCTGCCATCAAAGATCATTCCCAAATGGATTCTTGTTACAAGTAGTTTAGTTTTGCTAGTTACTTCTTGTCCCCCTGAGCAACTCAGCTGTTCTGAAAGCAAGTGGACCAAAAACTCCTCCACCTTCTCAGTCTGCTGGTGTGCATTGCAACTCATTTTGGTCTGAGAGGATTAGAATCCTACCAAGATTTTTACAGCCCGTTCCAAGTTCTCCTTCTCCACAGGGACAGCAGACAGCATGCAAAGTGAACAGAAACACTGGCAGAACTTGTCAGACCTTCAAGGAAACAAGCCTTTCCTCCCCAGAGAGTTTTTCCTTCTTTCAGGATGGACCACCTTGAGTGTTTTGAAAAACAACACTTCAACGCTGTTCTGCACTGCCATGAACCATACAAATGCCCAAGGCACACCAGGTGGGCTGGCTAGATTTTAGAGTAGCTAAAACAATCACCCCCAAATAAATCATTTCTCAGCATCAACCAACAAAACTCTTACAATGTGATAACAATATCTAATTTACAACTTCATTTGGGTTTTATTTATTTCATTTTATTTCAGCTCATTTGTTTTTCTATGTACAATTTGTAATATATTTTTAACTTACCAATGAAGCAGCAAAGACCCCTAATTACTATTAGCTATTGCTATTAATAATTAATTAGTATTTAATGATATTTAGCTGCTTACTCTTTTGGGTATGAACAGTGAACAAGAGGTTGTGATTGAGGAGCTTACCTGTGTGCACATTGGCACATACCTAATTACAAGTCTAAAGGACTTTAAATATGAGTGACAGCTGGAGAGAGCTAGAAATAAGGATTCACATGGCCAAGGTTGGATGTAGTAGTGGGAGGGGGTTCAATGCACCATGAGGACACATGACCAGCCCCAGTGGGTCATCTGAGCCCAGAGGGATACAAGGGTGGCCGCTGCCGAACAGGACCGTCTGGGAGCCCTGAGGCTTTGCACAGACATGTAACCAGGTGGCTTGGCCACAGTCAAGGACACCAACTGACTCAGGGAGTCCAACATCCCTCTGGCATGGCTGGTGGACCAGCCAGGACCCAAACAATTGTGATCATGGGGGATATCTCTGAGCATTTTCGTGGTGGACTTTCTTCCCTCCATCAGCTACTCTGAATAAAACTGCACAGGACCTAGCTTGCATCTGCTAGTTGCTCCTTTGGGAAATATTCCCCCAGGTGTTGTTTACCTCCAGCGAATCAATGTCAGAAGTTTCTGCTGTTGATTCTACCAGAAGCAGCAAATTTCCCTGGAGATGTGTCACTGTGCAGGCGCTGTTGATCCACAGCAAACTTGTCCAGGAGCTTAGCAGGGCTGGCTACTCTCTGAATGACACTTTGTTATCTGGTGCCAAATCTGGTTTTGTACCATAATACTAAACATATCTACTTACCAAAAGAAATTACTAATATCTTAGACATAATTAAGAAATAATAACTATTTAAACGTGTGAACTGGATCTGGCTGGGATGGAGTTAACCTTCTCCATAGCAGCCCACAGGGTGCTGTGTTTTGCATTTGTGGCTAAAGCAGTGTTACTAACACACCAGTGTTTTGGCTGTTGCTGGGCAGTGCCCCCACAGCATCGAGGATTTCTCTTTTTCCAGCTTTGTCCCTGTAGCAGGTAGGCCAGGGGTGGAGAAGAGTTTGGGAGGGCACACAGCCAGGACAACTTACCCGAACTGGCCAAAGGGATATTCCATACCATATAACATCATGCCCAGCAAAAAAGTGGTAGAGAAGAGGTTGAAGCTTTTGGCTTCCAAAGTGACTGTTGCTCAGAGACTGGCTGGGCATCAGTCTGCTGTGGGAGGTGGGGAGTGACTGCCTTTTCATCTCCTAGTTTTCCCCCCTTTTTCCTTCACCTATTAAATTGTCTTTATCTCTACCTGCAAGTTTTCTTGCTTTTGCTCTTCATATTGTCTCCCCCTTCCTGCTGGGGTAGTTGGGGGGGTAAGCGAGCATCTCTGTGAGGGCCTAGTTGCTGCCTAGGGTCAACCCACTGCGGTGCACCATCAGCTATACAGGGTATATGTAATGCACTAGGGATTCAATTTATCTTTATGGTCAGTCCAGAGAAATTGGTTATGATACCATGAAGTTTACCTCTGGGTCTCTCCATTTGCTCTGAATAATGCCACCACAGATTAATATGTCAAGCTACATATGGCTCCTCATTCAGACCTTCACTGAAACTATTTTTCTCACTGAGGTCTTATTCACCAGCTGAGTTTGGTCAGAGCAGATTTACAGTTTGTACATCTCTATCCTTTACAAATCCACCCATGCTCATTGACTCCTCCAGTCTCAAAAAAATACATCTGCATTCTCAGGAGGTTATTTGAGAAAGTCAAATCAATGACCCTGAGGTGGCAGAAGGGACTTGCCTACAGTATCACAGAATCACAGAATCACAGAATGGTCGGGGTTGGAAGGGACCTCTGTGGGTCATCTAGTCCAACCCTCCTGCCTAAGCAGGGTCACCTACAGTAGACTGCACAGGACTGTGTCGAAAGCCTTGCTGAAGTCAAGGTAGACAACATCCATGGCTCTCCCTTCGTCTACCCAGCCAGTCATTTCATTGTAGAAAGCTATTAGATTGGTCAGGCATGATTTCCCCTTGGTGAATCCATGCTGACTACTCCTGATAACCTTCTTTTCTTCCACTTGCTTGA
>Ga0065711_1009073_pt1 | contig 16926 bp, 23 predicted proteins | sample Hoacrofraction12_FD_59098 | JGI IMG/M metagenome (GOLD analysis project Ga0065711, IMG submission 59098) | Hoatzin crop microbial communities from Cojedes, Venezuela - Epithelial fraction 12 v2 (version 2) | ecosystem: Host-associated > Birds > Digestive system > Esophagus > Crop | place... | reverse complement strand
GCCTGCCCTCGCCGCGGCTTCGGGCTGCCCCAGTTACGTCCCCGTGCTGCGTCCCGGAGCAGGGGAGGGAAGAGCGGTGGGAGGGGTGGGGAGGAGAGCAGTGCTCAAGCGCGTGAACCGCTCTCACAGAATCACAGAATGGTAGGGGTTGGAAGGGACCTCTGTGGGTCATCTAGTCCAACCCTCCTGCCGAAGCAGGGTCACCTACAGCAGGCTGCAGAGGACCTTCTCGTGAGGAAGAGCGCGAGGTGGTAAGGGAGAAGTAGCGGCGGAGGGAAGGCGTGCCACCGCGGCGATGCTGGCACCGCCAGACCCAGGGGAGGATGTCAGCTGTTCCCAGGGAGAGGGAACTGGCAGGAGAACGGAGCGAGGGGAAGGAAGAGCCCGTGACTCATAGGACGCGCAGACCGTTTTCGTTGCCTCGGTGTTTTTCTTTCTGCCCGCACCGCGGCTGTGGCGAATTTCTGTTTTTTATCCTCCCCTGGTGAACGGCTCCCGCTGTGACGCGGCGTGCTGTGGGCTGCCCCTTTGCCGTCCCCACCAGCCACGCCATGCCCGAGTCACTGGGACAGCACTTGGATCCCCGGTGGGGCCATTTCCACCTCCGACACCCCGCGATTTCCCTCCTCCCCGGCCGCAGCAGCGAGGCCAGCTCGGTGTGACTCTCTTTGCTGCTCCTCAGAGATGCGGAGGTAACCCTCCGATCACCCCTCTTCTAGAAAACAAGAACCTGCTCCTCTCTGAGCCTTTCCAAGCTCCCGGCGGCCCCGTTCCCCTGTCCTCTCCAAAATGCGTGCGGGGAGAGGTGCCCGCCTCACCCAGAGCACGTCGGGCATCGCCCCGTCGCCGCGTGGCGTTTCCGAAGGACCGGTGTGATAAAGCAGGCTGTGGTTTAATGAGGTCACTGCAGTTTAATGTTACTGCAGCAATCTCTTTTGTTTTACTACATTAAAATATTTGTGGCGGAACGGTTGGACCACTGTAATGCGATACCGCTCCCGTAATGTTATTGTTGCCATGGTAACGCTAATGGCGGCTCAATAACATTATTGCAATTTAATCATGCGACAATAAAATTAAGGGTAGAACAGCGAGACCTCAACAATGTAATATTACCACAGGAGCAGCGTTGTTATCGTAGTCGCGGGAGCAGAGTCAACTCGTCGTGGTGTAATGTTGGTACCGGCGCTTTGCCGTTGCCGTGGCAACACGGAGCATCCGCCGAAAGCAGGGGATGAATGGGAGGAGACGGCGCTGGCACCACAGCTACCCCGGGGCTGTCAGCGCGGGAAGGTCACGCCGGTGTAAACTCACCCTCTTCGCCTAATTCAGCAATCGCGGTGTTTTTATCGGGGCCTTCCCTCTCCTCCCTCCGTCGCCGGAGCTCCGCGGAGCGGGTTCGTTGCTTTAGCGGCAGGAGCTCTGCGGGGAAGGATTTAAAGCGCTGCCTCCTTCTAGTTCCAGATCCTTCTGCCCGGCGTTTTATAGCATGTGGCTGTTATGGAGCGATAACGTTTTATATTTCTATGTCATCTTTCATCGTGAAGGATCCCGGCAGAAGCGAGAAATTATTGCCGCGCTGCAGGCACCCCGGTGCACGCTGCGTGCGAGAGGAGGGGTTTCAGCCAAGGGCACCGAGCTCGCTTTGCTGCCCGGGAGAGGGCTGAGCGCTGCGCAAAGGAGAGTCTCCATGGTTTTGAGGGCTTAGCCAGAGTTTCCAAACTTCGTGAGGTGGGGCAGGGAGGGGGCTTCGTGCATCCCGAGCCGCCTGTCCGAGGCAGCACCCACCCTCCATCACCTGGGTGGGCGTGGGGTAAGCTCCCCCCTTTCCCGGCTGGCAGCGTGGCTTGGCTGGGGGCTGGAAAGGCTTGGCGCAGGGGTAGGGGGACAGGGAGGATTGCTGCTGCTGAAGGCATTTGTTATTGCAATGCTGGTCGCCGCGTGCTTCGCTCTGCGGCTGGGCATCGGGCATCGGCGTTTTGCGCAGCCCCAGGAGCGGGAGAGGTGGGGTCAGGCGTGGCTCGAGCAAGCGGTGTCCTGCCGTGGGGGACTGAATATCTGGGAGCATCGGCTCCTCGGGCTCGCTCGTTCAGCCCGGTCTCACGGGGCTCCCCCCAAATCCGACAAACGCCTCGAGGCAACCGGCGCGCCTTGGCAGAGCGTGGCTGTCGGTTCGCGCCGGGCGCGGGTGCCATCTCCGTGCCAGCGGGCTGGCTGCAGTTTGCTCCAGCTTCCAGGGGAGGGAGGCAGAGCTGCCGATCTGTCCCCAGCGTCGTCATCATCATCATCATCGCGCCCGCATCCTTGCCGCATCCAGGGATGCGCGCTCGCCTGGCCGCTGCCAGCCCGCTTCGATGCCCCAGTTGCTCCCTTGCACCCCGAATGACCTACACCACCGCCTCTCCTCCTTGGCAGGGATTTATCCTCCGCTTTGAGCCCCCCGTGCTCCTGTCAGGAGATCCCCATCCCTTGGCAGCTCTTCTCGGTGCATTTAAAACCTGAATTTGGGCGCGCTGCTGCCTGCCCGCCCGCGTTTCGCCAGCCCAGCCTCCAGCCCTCGCGCAAATCTGGGCCCGTTCGGCGAGGCAGCTGCTCGGCTCCTCTGGTGCATCAGCATTTGATCTCTCTCCATGGGTATTTGGACTCCGACCACCGCAGTAATTCCTTGTTTGTCCTTTAATAAAAGGCGCGGGAGCCCCCTTGACACCCGAGCTGGAGTCGGTGGCACCCGGGGCGTCCTGCGTGCCAGCTCTTCGTGGCAATCTGGTGCGGCATCCCTCCTGCCAAACCAGCTCCTCCGGGACCTGCATGTTTGAAAACAAGAGCGGCGGCTCATCTCCCATTCAATGTTTTTCTCCATCATTTGCTTTATTAAATATTGATTTTCTGTTGCATTATTAAACCTTAAGTCCTGAGCTTAAATTCACAGTTGATACTTTAATCTGGCTCTTCTTTTTGGCCTTTAAAGCTGATTTTTCTGGCCAGTCCCCCCGGAGGTGAGTCCAGAAGCGCAAGCCTGTTGCAGAGGCTCGGGGAGTCGGAGAGCAGGAGCAGGGCTCAGCCCAAGGGAGTTTGGTCTCCTCGGTCCAGCCTTTGCCGTCGAAGCTGGCGTCCGCGAGGATCCTGGCTTGCAATCCTGCACAGACAAAGGAATTTGGGGAGGCATCAGCCAAGCTTTTCAGGGAAGTTTGTGTCTTGTTGGCTGGGGGAAGCATACGGCCCTCTCTTTTTTTCGTGGTGTGGAGAGATTGCGGTCTGCAAGGGGAATTTAGCTGCATGGGCAGAGCGGCAGAGGCATCCCTCCATGTGCGCTGTTTGTTTGCTCCCCGGGGGTTTTGCTGCCGTGCTCTGCCAAAATCGCCGCGCTCAGGAGCGGTGCCCGTGGCCGGGGAAGGAAGCCGCAGATGGCCGCGTCCTGTCCTCAGTGCGTCTCTGGAAACGCAGCTCCTGGGCGATGCCGTACAAAGCTGTGCTTTTCCACCGCGCAAATCCCCGGCAAAGCCAGAGAGATGCGGGTGGTGGGACTGCCACCAGCTCCAGGCTCCAGAGAGCCATGCGGGAGCGGTGCGGGCGGCCGCCGGCACGTCCCCGGTAGCCAAGGTGGGTCGCGTCGACCCGCGCCGGCTGAGCCCCCCTTCCCTATCGAAGAGCCGCATGCAGCCGGGCGCTGCCAAAGCCCCACGCTGCCAGCAACCAGGTGCCTGAACACGGTTCCAGAGCCAAGATAACTCCGCGGCCAAAAGGGAGGAGGGGAGAGCAGCGTGGCAGCGTTGGCAGGTTCAGGAGGACTGGGGAAAAAAAAAAAAGAAAAAAAGCCGGGGGAGGCTTGCGAACAGCTTTTGGATGCCCATCCAAACGGGGCATGCTGGGCATCGTGAAACCCACGCCTGGCAGCCGGCGCGCTGAGCAGTGATTTAAAACCAGGCTCCCAGCGGCAGGGAAAGAGGCAGAGGGGGAAGCAGATGTGAGCACAGTGCTGGAGATAAAGGAGAGGCCAAGGGAACAGCTGTCGAAGAGCCGGCCGGCCCCGACGCCTCCTGCGTCGGGCAGCGAGCGCCAGAAAACCTCCAGCAAACATCCGCGAGGTTAAGGACGGGCTGGAGGGGGTGGCTGAGCCTGGGGGAAAATGGGCGGGAGGACCCCGGGGAAAACGTGTTTTCTGCACTGGTTTTGCTTTGGTCTTGAAGGAGGGGTTGAAGCTCATTGACAAAGTTGTGGTCGCCTTTTACCCTGCTGTTCTGGTCTGTTCTGGTGGTGCCGTGGAGGAGAAATAGATTTAGCAAAGGAGAAAGAGGAGGAAAAGGGGGAAGCGGAGAACAAAACGCAAAGACCTTCAGAGAAGATGCGGAAATACGGTCCTTCAGACCAAACATGGAAATGTGGTCTTGAAATATTTCTGGTTTGGGCCTTCTGGGTCTGGCTGCTGGAGAAGCTGTTGGTGCGGGATAGCAGTGAGTCCCCTCTGCCCCGTCCCGCGGAAACGAGATGGCTTCGCTCGTTAGCCCAGGGCCAGACCCCTGGCAGAGCCCCACAGCACGGCCTGTGGGGTGCAGGCGAGGGGATGGGGAGGTCTCATTGCTCTAGGTGGACCCATGCGCTCGTGTTTCATGTCTGGGTTGCTGGCCCTGTCTCGCCAGCAGTAGACATGCTCAGAAGGTTTCACCTCTGGGTTCCTCTCCCTTCTCTCGGTAGCATCTCGCGTCAGACGGGGACGAGGCAGGGGACGTGGCAGACTCCACCCTGGCTTGCTGTCCTACACGAGATGAGCAGGTCTCAGTCCACCCCCCTCGCTGCCAAAGCCTCCCCGTCACCGAGCCCTCGCAGCCAACGGGCTCCCCGGTTTGTACCCGGGGCCATCCTTGCGTGGACCAGCCTCAAGACAGGCGTCAACTGAGACGTCTTCCCCGTGGTTTGCCCTCCTTGTAATCCCTCCTCCTCGCAGACAGCCCGAGAGCTTCAGCCTTTGATCTTCCTCCTCTTTTGCAAACACTTCGCTCGTGGAATTAAATCTCTCTCGCAGTGTTTTCCTTCTCTATCTTTTCTTCTTGGCCGAGCCTGCCTGAAATCTGTTTTTTTCTCCGCTCCTTCGGCAGCAGGGCTGGATAATTGATGGCCTCACCAAGCTTTCCGAGCCGAACATTAAAACCCTTCCTGCCTTGGCTCCGACCGGAGTTCATTACTTTCTGAAAAGCTTCGTTGTCTGTTTGTGCTCAGATGATTGTTGTCGTGGAGGGGAGGATATTGTCAGCAGAGAGAGGAGAGAAGGGGCTGGATTTGGCCAGGGCTGCTTTATCATCAAATCCCGCTCTCTTTTTAGCAAATTTTCGAGTGGAAGAGGCGTCTTTTAGCAAAACTGACATCCCGGCACCCTCGCGAAGGCAGAAGCGCAAAGCTCAGGCCCCTGATTAACTGGCAGCAAAAGGCTGTCTCGCTCGTGGGGGTGGCAGGAAGACGTGGCGTTGCAAACTGCCCGCGAGAGCGGGGCGTAACGCGGGGTCCTTGGTGAACCTTGGTCGTCCCTCTCAAACCTCCGCATCCTGGGACGGGCGAGCCCTGCGCAGGGCTGGCAGGGTCCCTCCGGCACCGTGATCTCCAGGTTCGGGTGCTGGGGGTCGCTGGGCGGGGGTGGGTTGGCAGGGTCTTTCGGTCTTTGCTGGCAGGGTGAAGCAGAAGCGCTTCCTCCGGTTTGCCCTGCGCCAGCGCTGCTTCTGGCTCCCCGTCCGCCTCCGAGGTTTTTCAGCACTTAAAACACAGCAAGGCTGAGGTGATTACAAGGTTTGGAGATGCAGTGACACTTCCCTGCCAACGAGTAATTGATTTATTAAAGACATTACAATACATTCATGGTTGAGCGTGAGAGTTCCCTTTGAACTCGCTTGAAAATCCGAAGGGATTGTGCCTGTTTGCGAGTACCGCGGGCAGAATAAATCTGCGCTCCCCCATCGCCTCCCCCCTGCGCCGCCGCAATTTCATTTCCCTTTGACTGGCGCGAGTAAATATCACAGCTCGACAACTCCAGTCCAGTGACCGGTGTGATCCAATTTAATAGCATTTAAAAATTCAAAGTGATTGTTAGCCAAATGGAAATGTAAGATTTCATACCCAGCCTGCCTTGGGGAGGAAAGGAGGAATGAGGGAGGGTGCGGGGGATGTAGACAAATGGACGAGATAAAAAATAATGGAAAGTAACTTAATTAAAGAGGCTCGAGCCAAGTTAAAAACAGTAATGATTTTGAATCGGGGGACAGCAGGTTTTAAAAACGAAAAAGGAAAGAAAGGGAAGGAAACTGTGGATAAAAAGCCTCCAGAACGATTAAATGGGAGGAGGAGGAGGCATAGGAAGGCAGGGGTAAAAACAGTCCTCCCGTGAAAAGCAGGAGCACGTGGGGAATAGACGGGGCCGTTGAGGAGGCTGGGCATGAGAAAGACAAACAGGGAAATTAAAGGATGCTCTGGGGGGAGATAACTCCCTGCAGCTTGTCTGGCATTCTCGGAAGCGCGAGGGTGGCCGAGAAGAAGGCTCGAGGGCTTCGTTCGGGAGAAATGGAAAATGTAGGAGCAGCCCTAAGGGGAAAGGGGAACATTCCCCCGCGTACTCCAGGCATGCTGATATCCCTGCCTCGCGGTAGCGTCGCTCCCTCCCTTCCCTTCGCTTTTAGCTCTGTCAAACCGTTGCCTGCTTGGGCTGAAATTTGGTAATGAAGTTTTAATTGCCCCTCTGTGTACTGCGGGAAAGCGTCGTCCTCGGGCGTCACGAGCTGGGGAGCTGAATTAAGGCAGCAGAGACCAACCCTAGCTCTACCCTTGCTGAACGTGGAGAGCTAAACCTTGCAGCTCTTCTAAGGAGGTTTTGAGGTGTGTGAAGGACAGTGTGCATCCTCACACGGACTCTGGCTTGTTGGTGTTGGCTCTCCTGCTTGTTTCTGGCAGTTTTGGCCAAGCCTTGGGTTGATCCCCTGGGTTTGGGTCAGGGTGGATGCTAGGAAGGTGCCTTGGGTAGGGTGCAGGACCAGAAGTACTCGATGGGAGGAGAGAGGATGGATGGGGGGCTCTTGGAGCCTGGAGAGGAGAGCCTTTAAGAGCAGGACCGTGTAAGGGGAGGAAGGATTGGATCGGGGCAGCTTTGGGAAGGTGGGTCTGCTTCCGCCGGAGCGATGGATGGGTTCGCAGCACCCATGCGAAGAGATGTGCTCCCATGGGTGCAGGAGGACTGGCAGCATCTGGAGGCATCCATCACCTCAGCTGTGGTTCATTTGGAACCGCTGGGCCTTTCCGACCTCTGGCTTTATGAGCAGACGAACAAAGGGTCTGGTCATAAGGAGCAGCTTGTGCTCCTGCTCCCCATCGCGTCCCTACCCTAAGCTGGATGCCGGTGCAGTGCCTGAAGGTGCCTCACAAGCAGTGACGTCCCCGAGGGTGAGGACACAGCCTGCACTCCTCTGCTGTCTCCTTTTTCACGTGTTCATTGAGAGCCCCATGGGGCAAAGGCTGTGTTTTTGTGTCTTGTTGGTACAACACCTACTGCAGCAGGGTTTGAGGGTGTCGAAGATGTCATAGGGGAGCTTGGGAGAGGAGAAGGGATGCAAATAGTTGGATGGAGAGTGGCAAAAAGGACGCAGATAGACCCAGAAGCTACAAACAGACTTCACTTGCACTTCAGTGCAGACTTGGGGCTTTCACTGGGTGCCACGTTAACGCCACAAACGTCAGCGGCTTTTGAAGCAAAACCACCCGGCGTCCGTCGCAGCGTTTCGGCGGTCGCCGCTCGTCCCCGGGCACGGGCGGTGCGGCTCCTCGGATGGGATTAGTGTCAGCGCGGGAAGTGTAATCGTAAACACTTTACTTTGCGCTCGAGTCGGGGGAGAGGGAGCGTGAGCGCGCCGAGATAAGAACAAATATGCAAGAGCGTAGTGTGTTTGTAATGGAAGGGAGATTTATTTCTCTCTGTGTCTTTTTAAGCCTCTAGATAGATCATAGAAAAAAAACAACCCAACCCACACACAACCTGTCTGCCTGAAATAGCCGAAATGTAATTTAAAGCGCATCATTTTAACGAATACTTCACTTCAGAGACACCTGCCCTATATTCGTTGGAGATGCAGCCTGCATTAAAGCATCCAATTTATCTTGGGGAAGGAGGTTTGAGCTCCTTTGTCCCTGCCGGGTCCCTTCCAACGAGCGAAGTGGCGCGGGGCCGGCTCGGCGTGCTCGGCCGTCCGCGTGACGCTCGCTTCTCGTGGACGGAGAGCTGGGGGGGGCACGGGGAGAGCCCCCCACTCCCCCAGAGCAGAGCTTGTGAGCAGGATCTGCGCCGCCAAGGCACGGCCGCTTGCCCTCGGGCTGGTTTTGGGGAGAGGAGCTGAGGTTTCGTGCGGAGTTTAGCAGGACAGCGTGCTCTGATGGACCAGAGCAGGAACGTCGTGTAAATTTGCTGCTTGTTGGTAGGGAGACCCCACGTTGACGGGGAAGTGCTGTTTGCAGGCACATCTGCTCGGGATGCGTGCCCTAAACCAGATCCATGCATCTTGGCTTACGTGAGCCCTGCCTACGCGTGGGACATGGCTAGTAGCACTATCCCCATGCAGAAATCTTCCCACCTACAGTTCCTGTGACCATAGGCTCTAGGTATCTCATCATCTTGTATGTCGTTGTGTTTTTAACAAGCCTGCAAAGGAAGAGAAATGCTTGTCATTGCATCGATAGAGAGAGGAGGCCCAAAGAGACCAAGTGTTTTGCCCAGGACAACTCTGGCGAAGCAGGGAGCGGTGCAGGCATCGAGCCGCCCTTCTCTGCAGCTTGTTGACCCACAGCAAAGAGGCTTTAAAAAAAAAAATAAAAAAGAAAATCCCACAAATCATGGTATTCCTGGTGGAGGACAGGATCCAGCGTTGTCCTGCATCCCTCAGGAGATGGCAGTGCAGGGGCTGGTCCCAGACAGCCCCGAGATCCCGCGTGGCTTGCTTCTGCTGGGGGACAGCTATCGAGGACGAGGGGGTGTGGGGACGAGCGGGAGGAAAGACGGGGAGAGGAGAGCTATTGTCAAATCCCTAGCTCGCCCTTTCTGATCTGAAGTTCACTTGTAATATTTTTCTCGACTCGGGTTGCTAATGCGTTTTGTTCTCCAGAGTGCGCGTGGCCCGACTTCCCGCGCAGCCTTTAATTAGTTTCTGGATGATGACATCTCCGCTGAGAATCATCTCGTCGTGTCCCTCCGATCTCGAGGGGAGATAAAGGAATCTAATAAAGACATTCAGCATTTCTAGGTGATGGGTTTGACAAGCTTTGTATTAACAAGGAGTCGCCTTCAAACTTTCTCGGGCGCCCTCGGCACACTGCGGCTCGTCCCCACGCGGGAGGTCTGACGGGACCTCCACCGGCGCCTGGTGGGACAAGAGGGTGAGATGGAGTCACTGCCGGTTTGGTGGTCACCGTGGAGGTAGTTGTGAGAGAGGAGAGGTGTCAGTAATGCTGGAAAGATGATGCAGGTGTCTTAAGGTTTCGACATCCTTCAATTTTCTGCCTTATATGAGGTGTTGCTTGACTCACAGGGGGAATCCCAGGTGGCTCGGGGTGCAAAAACTGGAAACGAGATCCTTGCTCCGTGCGGGATGCATGGAGCTGAAAATGAGATCTGTCTAGACGGGGAGCTGAACCGCCGTACAGTCCTTGTTCGGCTGCGTTTCTTCATCCTTAGCAATGCAAAACCTTCGTTCTTACATCTTTATGGGGTTCTGTGGGGTTTTGGGTGTCGAAAGAGGAGTCTGAAGTGGTTTATAAAAGAGATCAGCATCATTAGGCTCCTTTTAGAGAAGGCAGTGAAGTCCAAAGCAGTGCCCTGACTTCCTTCAGGCATCGTACCGTGAAAGCAGAACTCGCCGTCCCCGAAACCTGAGTGATGGATTCTGCCTGCCCTGTAAGGCTGCTTATTGATGGTCGTGCTAAGCAAACTCCTGCTTGATTCCCCAAAGGTGCGGGGCTCGGTGTCGGGTGTTTCTTCCTTTTTGTGGCGGGTGAAAAAAGATGCAGATCCCTTCGGAGCCTTGAAAGCAGGGATGGAATCTAGCCTGGCAGCACCTGGCTCCTTAGGGCAGCAGCACGGCGGATCCGGGTTGGTGACCTGGACCCGTCCAAAAGTCAGAGAGAAGTCCTTGTGCCGGAGACCCGGCTCTCCTTTCGTGCCGCCTTTATTCCGGCGTATCCCACGCTGACTGCAGCGGGAGCATTGCTGATTTATGTTGTCGTAAGTGGAATCAGATTGGGCTCCCTTTTGGCACTTAGCTATAAAGTTTGTCTGCAGAAACCCTGCTGCTTGTGCGGTGAATTATACCCGCGTTCACAAATACTTTACTAATGAATGATTGGAAACGTCTTGTTTCCCCCCTCCTCCTCTGAATTACGACGACGGCGTGCTGTATAACCTGCTGCAGAGACGGGCGTAAAAAATTTCGTGTCCTCCAAGCTCGGGAGAGCTTCGCTGCAACAGGAGCTGTTCTCTACTCGGGAAATCATTTAGACACATCTCGGTGCCGTATGACACATCTCATTACGCCTCGCTTTAAAACGAGCAATTGCCATTAGTTATTTATTAATTGCTTATTAAGGTCGTTACGTATGTCTTCTGCATTTGCAGGCTGCTTTCTTCACGTCTTTGGCTGCCACCGGGTTTGCACGGGGCGGGGGGAGGCTCGGTCCCTCGGCAAAGCTGAGCCGCACCCGGCACGCCGGCGTGGAAGGGGGTGGTGGTGCAAACCCAGGACAGGGGCAGGATCGGCCCCTGGATGGTGCAAACCCAGGGCAGGGGCAGGATCGGCCCCTGTGATTGTAAGGGGTTTGTATACAAGCCTACATGAGCGGGCAGTGTGGCTGGATGCAGGCTCTGAGGCTGGGTTTGCCCTTCGCACCCCGTGGGCTTCTTCAGTACGGCTCCTGAGCTGTGTTGATATGACAGAAGGATGAAGCCCTCTCTGCTTTTCTCTTAATTATGGCTGTGTTCGAGCTGCACAAACTGATTTAAAAGCCCATTACAATACACCTGTAATTGAAGGCGCAGGGCTCTTAATTTGCTCTCTGCCTTCCTTAAGAAGGCAGAAAGGTTTGGAACACAAAGGAGGAGAAGGCACAATGGAGGTGCCTGGCGCTGCGGCAGCCGGAGCACCGCACCTTCTCCCGGCCTGGCTGCTGCCGGAGGAGAGAAAACTGCTCCGGTTACAGCCTGGAGGAGTTGGATGGGGACCCCGACGTAGGGGTCCCTGCCTTGCGCCCGGTCCCGGGTGGCTTTGGCAGACCCCTTGGTTGCTGGTGGGCTCGGCTGGACTCGTAACATCGCCTTGAGCAGGGCTGGGGCTCCCGGGGCTCCCCCTGGCCGAGTCCCAGAGGCAGGACCCGTGGTAGAGTCTGCGGGTGACAGCAGTAAGAGGCTGTTATTAAAAGCAGGAGCAGAGGCAGCCTGATGTTCAGGAAGCTGCCAGTGCGCATCACAGATCGCCTGCAGAACGCAAGGCTGAATCTCCCTCTTTTTCTTTCTTCGAGACGCTTTTATAGCTGTTCTTTGTTGTTTCCTTTGATCTGGAGCAGATGTTGCTCGTGCTGGAAGATGGAGAGGTGCGTGTTTTGCGAGGGGGAGGCGAGGCAGTGCTTACCGGGAGAGCCCGCTGGCTCGCAGGCTGCTGCTGGGGGCTCTGGGTCCTGCGCAGCGCCGGGCGCTTTGCTGGCGCGAGCACCAGAAGCGATTCGCACGTCTGGAAAGGTCCCACGTGTATTTTCACTCTCCTTGCTCTGCTCTCAAAACTGGGGAGAAGAGAAGGTGGTTAAGGCAAAAAAATGCACTTACTCCTTGAAGGCACCCAGCTTGGTGAGGCTCATCTGAGCTCTCCTCCCTTGTCTCTGGTGGAGAGGTTGCTCCAGATCCACGCCCTGCTAACACTCAGGGGCCTCTCGCCTGAAATTTGGGGTGCCCGGGGAGCCAAGGGGTAACATCAGGAGATGGTGTCGGGGAGAGGAAAGCACAGGTAAGCAGCATGGTCGTTGCATGCGAGGAAGATGGATGGGGAAGTAAAGCTGGTAGGAGGTGGCAGGGCCAAGGGGTGCGTGCATGGGATGCGCGAGCTTCGGCACCTGTCTTGGCTCTGGGAGGGGCGTTTGGAGGTGTAAGCGCAGCGGGGATGCAGTCTGTGCCAGGGGCAGGAGGGTGTCTGTGCGCCAGGGAATGGATCTGCGTAGGCAAGCGCATATGCTTGGATCCATCAAGACATACATCACCTGACTGAACACCCTCGAACGTGCAGCGCGCCAGATGGTTTGGTTAAACGTTTAAGCAAGCAGCTTTCGTGTCCCGGGGACTCCGTGTGTGCGAGCGGGCACCGGCTCTGGCCAAACCGGGCGCACGCCCCGGGCATCTGCGAAGGGCTGCAGCGGCTGAGAGCAGCCCAAGGACCTTTCCCATCATTGTGGCAAGGATAGGGGGGGAAAAGAAGTCGGATCGATAAAACACCAGCCCGTCTCCGGGGAAATCTGCGCTGTGTCACTGGAGCAGCTTGGCCAACACTGCCATGTTTAATCACTTCTGAGCAAGAGAGATGCTAAACACAAAAGGACTGCCCGCAAGGAGAGGGTTCCCGCCTGGGAAGCCTGCATTTATTTAGCTTTATTTATTTATTCATTCCCATAGGGGCACAGCTCCATCTGCGTCCCGCGCTCGGCATAAGAAATTTCTCCTCTGCCCCATTGCTGCCGCAATGCCAACTGACGGAGGGAGCGTTTCAATGCAGAGGGAACGGGAGCACCGGTGACCGTTAAATAGTATGAAATATACACTTGTGATCACTTATTTATTAAGGTTTCCCTCCCTAGTGTGGAAAAAGCCTTGCAACATACCTGTTCAGTCTCCAGAAAGGCGTTTGAAATAGTTCCTGTGGTTAATTATTCAAACGTTTAATTAGCATACAGTAACTGTCGCGTTAAATCCTACCACTGCACATTTAATTTAAGGGTTAGCTAACGACTACGCTGACGCCGTTGCTGCGGTTTACTTCCCAGCCATTCCTGCCTCATCTCCTCCCAGGTGGGCCGCAGTAAATGGCCTCTCCCCGAGCTCGCCGGGGCACGGTGGGCTTTGTCCCCGGCGCACGAGCGGCTTGAGCTTCTTCTGCACTCGGCGGCGAGAGATGCGAAGTCTCCCATTGCCCGGCCAAGCAGCAATGCAATCCTCTCTCCTCCTGGCCCGAGCAGAATTTAAATCTCCTGCTGTATTGCTGAGGAGGAGGATGCAAGGCTCGTGTTTCAGGAAACCCAAGTTTAATTTGTTTTAAGTATATTTTAGAATCTGGTCAGTTGATTCGATTACAGATTTTTCGTCTCTCGCCTGGGCGGCTGCGAATCTGTGTGCGCGGTACCAGAGTTGTGGTGCAAAGTCTGACTCGATTCTTTTTTTTTTTAAGTCTCTTCAAAACATACTAAACTGGGTTGATGTGTATTCAGCAGTTAAAAACGTCGGGAAGGTTCCTCTGCGATTTGGCAGGCGTCTCGCTGAAGATGAGAGACGGTGCTCTAGTTTTGCCGGGACTCGCAGCTGGAAGCCCTTGCTCCTTCGCAGGCGATGGAGGGCGATTCACCGCGCCTCCGCTTGCCTCTTTCCGCCGCTCCGAAGCGGCACCGGTAACGCCTCCGTGGGCTATTTCTGGTGCCGAGGCCGTATGCTTGGTGTGTTCGAAGCGCGCAGGGGTTTCCCGGCCAGCGGTCCCAGCCTCGCTGGGCAATCGCAATTAATAACATCTCCTCGATGAACTATTGCCAGAGCATCTCCCAGCTCCGGGCGGGCGGTCCCAGGAGCTGCGTGCGGTCCCCGTATGCTGGGCTTAATGACACCGATGCATATGAATATTTCTTGCGGTGTCGCCTTGGTGCCCTCCGCTGTCCTGCCCCAGAGCCCCCACTGTTCTGGGAGCGGCTGATCCGTAGTTGTCCTCCAGCGCATGATGAGCAGATTAGCCGTTGTGCCCAGAGCGGCAAAAAAATGAACTCCCAGCAGCCCTTCAAAACAGAGAATAATTCATTACCCACCTTGATTTCCACTTAAAATGTACTTTAACTACACTTCCAACTACAAACCCTAAATCACCCTCATGTTCACAAAAAATCCATCATTTTTTATTTTATTGCACGGCACTGGCATGACATAATCCCTTCCAGAGCGTCTCGGAGTGCTTTACGGATCAATAAATCCCTTACCTGCGCAGCAGAGGCAATGCGTGCAAGGCCATTGCAGTCACTGCGGCTCGGCGCAGCCCCGGGAAGGTGTTGGGAGGTGGGGGGAGGCAGGGAAGGGGTGCTCGGGAGCAGGGGTCCAGGTCAGAAATAGGAGTGTTGCAACGGGCTGGATCGATGAGCGGGGCTCGCCCGGGGAGGGTGGAAGGAGCGGGATGCTTGCGAGTGATTTGCGGCTCTCCTGCAAAGCGCCGCAGCGGGGTGCCGATCCGCTGCTAGGCTCCGGAGAGCGGCCTGGAAAGAAAAATATAAACCGAGGAAGGTGATGGTCTTTATTACGTTCTGCAGATGCAGGCTGATAGCGGCAGCCGAGCGTTTTTCTCGTACAGCCCTGCCGTAGAGCTCGTAGAAACCCCAGCCCTCCCCGGCCGCCGCATCGCGTCCTCTGCTCGCTCGACAGCAGGGGCCGAGCGCTCCTTGCTTGCTCCTCAACCCTTCCCTTTCTCATCACCCTCCTGTCCCGTAGGCGCGTCCCCTCTGTGGGTCTGGGCCCCCTGTGTCTGACCCACTCCTCGTTGGTGACGACGGCAGTGCCAGTGCAGTGGGATGCCTTCCATCCCGATGGAATTTCCCTTCCTTTGCACAGTGGTAGACCTCAGAGGCTTCATGGTAGACTTGTCCTCTTCTTGCCCAGCTCCTCTTGGGGCTTCTCTGGTTGCGAGCGCACGGCAGAGAGCTGCAAGCCGTGTGCGTGCGTTGGGTGCTCTTGCTGCGCCGGGAGCAGCTGCTGCCTTTGGGCGAGTTTGGAGGGGTGCGGTGGTGTTTTCTCTGTGGGGTGCAGCTCTGCTGCAAAGGGTTTGTCGTGGCTGGAGGGCAGGAGGAGTGCTGGAAGCGGGGTGGGGAAGAAGTAGCGTCTCACCGGTTACAGAGGAGCTGTCTCGAGCCTCCCTAAAATGACTGAATTCCCTCTGGCTACAATTTCTTCCCACTTCTACCCATCTTCTCCGCCCCCCCTCTTTCCCTTGGGTGTTCCTGTCAATTCAGATGAGACTGATGGGCTACCACATAGCTCGTTGAGGAGGAAGGCAATCCAGCCTCCTTCACCCACGTTTTGAGATTGGAGTCGGAGCAGAACCCGTTGCATTTTCATTTCCCTCTTTGTGTCGTTGCAGTGTCTCCGAAAATCATCGAGATCTCTTCCGACATCTCCATCAACGAAGGCGGCAACGTCAGCCTCACCTGCATAGCCACGGGCAGGCCAGATCCAACGATCACCTGGAGACACATCTCGCCCAAAGGTAAGAGCCAAACATTACCCAAAATATTCCGGGAAGGGCGTTTGCCGGCGGCTGCAGAGGTGTTGTGGGCCGGTTCACCTTGCAGCTGCAAAAACAAAAATAGATGGTTTGCACCGAAAAGACGTGACTTCGTGCGGGAGTTGATGGCTTTGGGGGAGAAACGCCCAGTTTAGGGGTCTGGGAGAGGAGCGTGTGGTTTGATCGTGCGGAGGACTGGCGGCAGGCACCAGGTTGGGGTTGCTGCGCCCAGGCGTTGAACGTGCTTGTCCGGCCCTGTTCTGAAAAGTTTTCGGGGAGTTCTCGCGCGTTGCTTCAGAGGAAGACTGTAAATCGTGCAAATGAGCAGGAACACACACGGAGCATTAATTGGTGGCCTTGTTAATTGGTAAGCAGAACCTAAGCAGAACAGTGTGGGTGTGACTGCTGGGAAGCAAGTCCCCCTGCATGCCTGTTCGGGCAGATATTATTTCGAAACCCTTTCCCGGCTGGTTTTTGCCGTTCGTTTTACTGCTCCGTTACTCCGAGGTGGCTCCGAGGTTCTCACCGGCGAGCTGGGGGCGAGAGCTGGGGGCTTGGGGTGGGACGAGCCGTCCGGCCAAGGGGCAGTGCCTGGCTCTGATCCTCTGATCCCACCTGAGCGCTGGTGTTCACCCTCAGCCATTTTCTCTGGGAGGTTTTACCAGCGTGGGCTGTTGTCCCAGGCAGGGGCCTCGGGCTCCCCTCGGGGACGCCCCGGCCGGGCTGTCCGGCAGCCGAAGGAGACGACGCAGCAGCAGCGGTGATGGATGGTGCCGTGTCTGCTCGCTCTGTTCAGCTGCCTGACGATGGCTGCGGCGTCTCAGTACAGCTCCATTGATTTTTTTTTTACTATTTGTCTGCGCTGTAGCAAAGTGCTGGGCCAGATCCATCGCTCTCTCCGTAGCCCGGGCAGAGTGCGAGCTGAGTCAGTGGCATCTCAGCCCCGTCCCTTGATGAAGCCTCTGTAAAAGCCATTCCCACCATGCACATGTTGGCCTTAGGTGGTCATGCCTCCAAGAGGGTGGCCTCGACGGGGTCTGGGTGCGGATGAGTGATGACACGCAGGGCCCAGCTCCGTGCGCTCCTCTCCGGCCCCGAGCATCTATCCGTGACATCGAAGTCGCTGTCGCTGTATCTGTCACCAGCAGGCAGCATTTAGGGTTGAGGCAGTCCGTGCGCTCCCACCTTGAAGCCTTTTTTTCTTTCTCCTCTTCCCCTCGTCTACCCGGACGATGCCTTTCAGTCTCACTCGAGCTCCTCTCTGCCTGGTTTCCACACGCACCCCTGGTTTCCCCGCCACCCCGCTCTCCTGCCCGCATCCCCTCGTGCTGCCCCACTGCCGTGCCCCCCGCGCGCCGTCCACCCTCTCCTCGCCGAGCTCCCGGCGTCCCGTGCCTCTGCCTTTCGC
>Ga0065711_1006580_pt1 | contig 16927 bp, 5 predicted proteins | sample Hoacrofraction12_FD_59098 | JGI IMG/M metagenome (GOLD analysis project Ga0065711, IMG submission 59098) | Hoatzin crop microbial communities from Cojedes, Venezuela - Epithelial fraction 12 v2 (version 2) | ecosystem: Host-associated > Birds > Digestive system > Esophagus > Crop | place... | reverse complement strand
GCAGAGGACAAACTAAAATGCATTCCATTTGCGAATAACCATTTCATTTTAAAGCACCTAAAAGAAAAGAAAATAAGTAAAAGGCTAACAAAAAACACACTGGATGCTGGCAGTGACCTCCTCCTAGTCCCCTTCAATGCCCAGAGTGAGGGCATGCACCAAGGATGTGGAAATTCAAAGATCTAGCAAGACTTACCAAAATTTTTACATGTGTTCTCAAGCAGATACAGCTGATCAGAATGTGGGATAATGCTTTAAATTCCTCAGTGTTTTCTGTGGGATTTACTCAATGCTGAGGCAAAGAACAAGAAAGAGAAAGGTTCAACAGCCTGCAATGGATACAGGTGGGACCCCACTCCAAGTAACAACCATAACTTCTATGGGAACTTTAACTTCCCCAGTACTGGTAGGTAACACCATGCCCCAGTGTATCAAGCGTCATGGTGACTGGGATAATTCTCAAAGCTATGGGACATAGCTTCAAATACCACTGAATTCACTACAATGTCAAAATTGGAAAAAATTTCAACCGCCTTTAAGGCTGGTAAGAAGTAGAAGATACTTCAAAAAAACAGCCATTTTCAACATTTTCCAACAGAATGCCTTGAAACAATTGTAGTAACAAAATGATCCAATTTAAGTTGCATTTACTTGCCATTTAAATGCAACGGATGCTCAAAAGCTGCAATATTTTTTGCCAAAACAAGATACACTGCAAAATCTTATAAACAGTGTTTCTCATTTCCAAACACAGCCTCTCTCATTGGAATCTGCTTTATGACAGGAACATCAAAGCAATGTATTTGAGAAACTGAAAGAGGTTCCTAGAAAACTCATCCAGGATAAGACCATTTTGCATCTAATCCAATCTAGAAAATGGAGTTATAAAAAACTGTGCAGAAAAAACAGGATGTTACATTCTTCCTTGTTGTTGTTGCAAAGCAAAAGAACAATTCTTCCCATGTCAATGTCCATGAAACTCAGGAACTGCTATTACCAGGTGAGGTTCATTCTTGCCACTGCATGGCAAGTTAAACGTGAAAGCCGGAACACAATGCAAGTGGTGAAACTGAGGACTTTGGACTTCTTCCCCTTTGCGTCACTGATGTTGAAAAGAGAGTAGTGGCAAAGGTTCCAGAAGCCACCACTATGTGAAGTGGCAATGGTTTCATCTATATTATTAAGATTATTTGAAAATACATGCGGAGCGAGATTTTTCTGAGATGTTGATCCTCCTCATGCTTCCTAGCAAGCAGGGTAGATAAAGATGATATGGTTCTAACAAAAAAGAAACCAAAAGCTTTCTATTTAACAAGGCTGGAATAATTTGCCCTCTTTCAGAATGGAACTTAGCCATTTGCCAGTTCAAATGACCAAACACGTGACAGACAAGATTTTTATACCTTTTATAAAACAGTTACCAGAAAGTTTAACATGAGGAGAACTACTCTGCAGAAAACATTTTCTGAGGGACGTGGTCCCAAGTTTCAGTTATACTTTGCTCAGCAAAGCTGCACTGCGGGAGAAAATAAATAAGATGAACCCATTTTTTAACAATGACCCATAGTGCAAAAATAAGCCCAAAGCTTTTCTTAAGTACTGTTTTCACTGGCTGGTTGATATTGCAGTGCAGAATTTAAAACTAATGCAACTACAAAAACACAAGGCTTTAAACTCTTAATACATTAGATTCACAGAAAGTACATCATGGTTTGCTTGTATTGGCTCCTGAATAATACAGAAGTACACACTGCTTTATCTACTACAATTGAAAGGTTAAGCAACAACAGCTGGAAGCCCACATTTTAAAGAGCATTGTACAGCAGAAGTCAGGCATTTTATAGTCCAGGAAGATCCAGTTAGTCAACAGTGCTGTTCATGATTACGTTTTGGGCTGGTTTAATTGGTTGTCTCCAGTATCTGGTCTTGTCAACCATCTTTATCATGACAAGTGACAAGGACAGCAAAGCATCCATAAAGCATACTTTCCACAAAGCTACTTTTAAAAGCTAGGATGACTACCAATCTGCAATTAATCTGTCACATCATCTTCATGTTTTGTAAAAGATGGAAGAAACACCGTGCAAGCAAGACAGTGCTTCTGCAAAATCATATACAACAAGCAATAACAGTTATACAGAAATGTTATTCCAAAAATTCTTAGCTTTACTTTTTTTTGAGATATGGATTTACTACTTCATTTATCACTGAAAGGGGGTGGAAATCAAATGAAGACTGGAATAAAGAATAAGCAACTAATACATAAGGAAAACAGAAATACTTATATTGGAATCTGTTTCATCCCATTTGATTTTGTTGCTGCAAACAGCAATGATCTCAGATCTGTAGGGAAGGTGGAAGAAAATCACAATATGCAAATATGACTTGCAAAACAGTAACTGTTTTTTTTCAATGTCTTGCTCTCCTAGAGAATACAAATTTAAGCCTCATAAGCATATCAGAGGGGGGAAACAAATGTACAAAAGCAATTCTAAGCTCCGGTCTAGCCTTAGTAGCTGTACAAATTCATTAGTCTCCATAACAGAGGTGAATGACCTTGGAGCAGTCTAAGAGTCCACTGCAAACATTCCAGAGTTCAGAAGTCATGTCCGTCATGCTGTGACTTTGTGTTGGCAAAGGGGCTTAAGAGACTGCAGGCACGTAAGATAAACTGCATCTGCCACATACAGCCAACTCTAAACAAACAAATCTTGCAGTAATAAAATTTATTTGTTTGAATAAAATTCTATAGGCTGTAAAACAATATCCTTGTGTAGGTAGGATTTCCACAGGTCAAAGACTTTTCAGTCATGCCTCATTTCTTGAAATGTGAGCATAAATTGCAACAATCCCTTTAAAATGAAAGCTTGCCATGGTAGGAGACACATACAATTACGACAACTATTTTCCAGTTTTGAAGAACACAGACTTTTTAGGCTGCTTCCATGCAGGCACAGTACCTATTTAAAGGGTTTAAATGCTGGGTATTCAGACACTAACACAGTTTCAATGCTTACATATTTCATTCATTCAATATAACAATAAACTGCTGGAAAGATCGTGCTTCTTTATAATACTCAAGGGTTACACAAGGCCACCTGAACCTGTTATAAGAGTCGTTTCTTCCCTCTCAGCAAACATTGAGAGCAATATTTTAAAATTAAGCAGCCTTCTGGCCTAATTAAGCCATCTGGCCCAAAATTTAGTGTCTAATGTGCCTATGTTCATATTTTATTTAAATAAGCTTTAGTGAATGTGTAATGCCTGAAATCTCTGAATACTTCGCATTCGGTCCTTCTCCAGTTTTACTGCTGAAGACACCTTAAAGCACACTTTTCTCTACATGAACTGTTTATGAGAATCTTAAATCATGAAACGAGAATATTTACTAACTGTATAAATGTGTGAACTTTTATTTTTTAAAAAGTGGAAAGCATTAGCCAAGATCTTCAACTCTAGCCACATACATAGGTTTTCTTGGAATTCAAGAAACACAATAAAATGAGATTTGGTCTATCAACACAACCCCCAAAAAGACATAAAAACATGTTCTGCAGTGGCCAAGGTAAATTCAGACCTACTGGTCTTTGCATTTAAGTACTGAAAATGATGAAAACCCAAAATACATTTCTACTTCACATAAAAACCATTAAAATACATTTAATTCACTGAACAAATCCTAGTAATAAAGCATAGCAATACAAAGAAAGAGCATCTATTTTAATTTAAAATTCCAATTTACCTTCAAAGACAACAGAAGCTCTACCTATATGCGCATGTGGTATATCTGGCTTGAACAGCCTGAAGAAAAATGTTCAAAAAGACAAAAATGTACAATTTTTACCTCAAGATGATTCAAGTGTTGATCAAAATAGCTTAATGTAATCCCCAAAACATAAAAATATGCCTAAGCAATGGAGAATCATTAAAGTCAAACCACCAAAAGCAGCGGGGAGGTGAGGCAGGCACAAAGGCCTACAGCCAAGCTGCATGTTCTTTTTGAATTCGTGTAACACACACTCGATAGCAATGCTCTCAGCAAAATTTCATGCATGTTTATTTCATTGAATTCAAAGGCATAATTCATATTTACTGATTTTTTTAGAATTACTGGTAGCACCTAGAACTACTCACTGTTTTTGCCCACAATAACAGTAACTAATGTCCTCTTCAGTAGAGAGGCATCCACCACTCTAAAAATTTGCCCGCTTCCAAAGAAGTTGCCAAGAAGGAAACAATTCACCATTTACTGCGTTCCAAAAGGAAAAAGACCAAAATGAAACCAGAAGATGCTTTTCCAGTATTATGAATTTTTTTCAATGAGTATTCTTACTGAAGTGACAACTTCCTCACGAGCAATAGAAAAGATCTCTTAAATCCTGATGGACCAGCTGGAGAAATCAGAGGTCCAAGCTATCTTTCTGACTCTCTCCAGAAGATCACCATCTCAACATCCAGCATGGAAGTGTACTGGACTAATTCATTTTAGCCTAAAATAGCTTTCAGCAGTAATGAAATTGCTCAAAATTGCTGAATTTGTGGCTGAAGTTGTTGAGATGCAGGCCTGGGTTCTGTTCTGATAAGTATGTTTACTCAGTTTTCCCTCTACCAGCTACCTCTCTTCCTCAAGGCAATAGTGTCAGTGCCCCTTGCTCATGTTGTTTTGGATCATGAAAGCTGATAGAAAAAAAATTCTGAAAAGATGACATTTTTCAAAAGGTTAATTTCTTTTCGGAAAATTCATTTTCTAATACGAGTAAAATCAATACTCAAGCTACAGCTAGTTACCGAAATTTAACACTAATACAGATGAACAGAGCTGCAATAATTGTATAACCTTTCGCCCACAGCAAATGAAGGGTAATGCGATTATCGTGAGTCTCTAGTTGCAGCGATTCCAGGCTGCATTATTTCTTACTTGACATGAACAAGCATCATAGTCACAAGTGGTGACTGCTTTTTAGCTAATCTGCAATAATGTGGTCTTGCATCCAACCCCTAAAGTGCTTCCAAACCTTAGCAAATGCCAGTTGATATTTGTGGTACTGCACATACTGCACACGTATGTGAAACATACACATTTCCTTCTCATACCGCACGAACTGTGTAAGACTTCAAAGTCCTCCATTATCTCATCTACAGAATGCTCTTTCTTACCAGTGTCACTGCAAATCCACAGCAGAACAGAACTCCGATTATCATCAACAGAAGCACTGCATAAGTTACAGCTAGAATCCCAACTCTTCCTTTCATCATACTTTCCACCCTACTAAACTAGGTAAAACTCTGTGTGTGCGCGCTAAAGAGAACGAATCGGTGAAACAGCTGTGGTGTAAAGCAGCCCTCCTAGGAAAGCAAGACTACATTAATTTATTGTAAGCGTATGTCAAGAACAGTGCTGAGGAAGAAGTACCTGCTTTGTGAGAACATGTATTTAACACTATAGCAGGAACTTAGTCCCCTTCAAAAATGTCATACTAAGCAATTCTTCCACCTTGCATTTTATAAGATGTCAACAATTCACACTTGAAACATAAATTCATTAGACTTGTGTGTAAAGGCTCACACTTCTCAACACAAAACAGCTTGGGATACAGGGAATAGACATGGACAGGAAGGGAAAGAAAGTGCCTCTGTCACAGAAAAAGACTAGAGGACTGATTTTACTCATAACTGGTTTCTGAAGTTGCTCGCTAGTATTCTGCAGGTATTTTTCATATTTACATAGCAACCACATTCCAGCTTCTGTCATCACAGTTCCTTGAGTGTTCATGAACTTGAGAAGAATACGCCAGACTACGTACAAATGGTATCAACAACAGCCCAATATCAATAACTAACAAGACTCTGACACTTCTAATTTCTGTAAGGTCAACATCCTGGCAAACGACAGTTATCAAAAATTATAGGCACAGCTCTAGTATGGGAAGGGAAAGGCAATGTCTGTAAGAACATTTTGAATTTTACAGAAGAAAACAGATTTTTGTTTCAAAGTAATCTTTCCCTGCTATGAGATATACAGATACTTATGTTTCCAATTTCCACTACACAGGGTTTGTTAAAACTACACACAAGCCAAACTATACTAAAATAGTGCCAGTGAACTACTAGGATTGTTTGACTGTGGGCACAACAACTTTAACCCTGGCCAAGTTTTAATTTCATGAAATGTACTTACATGCCAGGTTAAGCTGCCTCAAACTACAAAGCTAATCAACTCATGTGGCAGACATTATTCATACATTTAAATGGACCATAATTTAAAAAGAAAAATCCATCAAGTTTAATGCATGTGCTCAAATAGGTTTTTACAAGAGACTTTGAACAGATCAGGTGTCACTGTTAGTTACAAAGAGGGAACAGGAAGCTATTCACAAGCATTTTGATGACTTCTCCATTGAGCAAGGTATAAATACTCTTGTTCAAAAATACTATATTGTCAGAATTCCAGGAAATTGGATTATCTCAGCAGCAACAACAACATAGTATATTCCTGTGACTGCAGAGAAGCTGTGGCCATAAAAAGGATTAAATACGTCAATCTTACATAATAACATCGCATTTGTTCTGTCTTGTTCAAGCTTTGCTGCTATTTCTGCCAATGTGAAAAACCTGTTGTTACAATAATAGAATGTTAGGGGCCCCAAAAATAGGGCACAGACTTGCAAATCAGTAGAGTTTTTAATAAGGGTTTGAACTAACCTCACTGTTTTTGTGAAGTCTGTGCCATTAAGTGTATGATGATCTAGTCAGTTTTTTATTTCTCTCAGCAACCATGGAAGCTGGAAATTTACATGACTTCAAATGAAAACCTGAATTATCATACATTTATGTGACTCCAGTCTGTAGAACTTCAAGAAAAGTCAAATACCATGGCACTTGGGGGGGTGGGGGGTGGTGTGTACAGAACTGTCAACATCCAGTTTCACTGGGAATCCACAAGGAAGTCTGGCCAATTTCAGGTTCTGTTAAAAATTCACTTTCAACCAAGTTTGAACAAGCTCATTTCGATCTCAGTGTAAGATGTTTTACAATCTCTTATCTAATCTTATTAAATTTCACAGACTGAGGTGGTACCAGATGACATCCAGAATACTTTTTTACTTTGAGCTTTTGAGAAAAGGTCAAAACCCTTATGGGAAAACTTGACCAATGTGGAATTTGAACTGAAGGGAACTCCGCATAGACTCCTGTGAAACTAAATTGTATCTTGTAAACAACTTGTACACATGAGTTTCTGCATCAAAATTGAAACTCTGGTCTCAGCAAAGGACTATGACTCACATTCTTGCTCTCCCTGAGACCTTTCTCCCACACCTTTGTTCTGCTCAAGGGCAAAACACAACTTCCTGTAGATCAATGTGGTCAAAACATATCAAAAGTACACAAAAAATGGTTTGTTACAATTAAGTGCAACACTTTGATATTATTCCAGTACCCCTGTACATTTCACTTTCATTAGGTCTCACAATTTGTATTTATCCTGGAAAACAAGGATTTGCCACACTATTCCCATTTTTGAGATGAAGAATCTAGGCACTAAAAGCATGTTTGGGACAAAGGTGCATCATGTGGAGGATACAAGAACCAGTTCCCAGCAAGCCACCCGAAAAAGAAAAGTCAGAACTGGGCAATACTATTGGGCTCCACCTTGGTTAAAAAAAATTGGTTCCTAATAGGACTACAGGCTCTGAAAAAGAGCTTTAGGGTCCAACTTGCACATTCAGCACACACTCGGGTATCCTTATGCGGTGCTGTATTAACAATAACTAAAGAGGTCAGATAAAACATCCAAGGTCACACAAGAAATCTACTGCAGAACAGCCCTGCTAGCTTGACTGGAACAGCGATCTGAATCCACAGTAGCGCTTAGGAGCAAACAACCAGCCACTCCACACAGTCTGGTGACTTCATCTCTCCATTAGATACTGGTAAGGCCTGAACTTTCCTGCTTTCCAAGTGTCTCTGCTTTTACACGTACAGTACTGCAAACTTAATGTCTTTCTGTGTTCCTAACACAATAGTACCTTTTTTCATGGCTTCCATTTAACACAATAAGACTTAAGACAGAACAGCTCCGTAACTATTTGCTCTGGGTGCGTCTATATATGTCTGTGTGAGTGCCTGCATAAAAAGAAAAACATACGCACACACAGAACTCCTGTCTATATGTACCTTCCTCCCAAGGATTTATTTATTCATGTGACGAATTTTCCCAACCCAGTCTATCAAAATTGTAATTTTTGCTTTAGCAGAAGTGCCTAAAAACATACTGGACCCTTTCCAGGCTCTAAAGTAATATTATAACGTAGTTAAATGAAAACAAACCCTAAATATTTAATTTCCTGCAGACCAGTTTTCCAAGATTGCTGTTCCAGTTTCCTGATTAAATAATGGGTATTTTGGAATATTCTGTTACAGTTCTTATTAGTATTTTCAATTTGCTCCCAAAAATCATCAAAACAAAATTAGGCATTTACTTGCTATTTGGCTCCTTCGCAAAAAACAGCTGAGGTCAGACTAAGCTGCACTGTCATCACTTTCTAAATATTTTTCTGTTTTCAAGACCTCGATGTTATTGGGTCCTGATAGTTTATTATAATTTCTTAGTAGTTTTGTAGTTAACCAAAAAAATCTCTCAGTGCGTAAATTCTAGAGTTTCTGAAAGTACTGACTTGTAATAAAATTTGCACCTTATCAGTAATTTTATCACTAGTAACAGTAATTAAAACACTACCAATATTAACCTGTCACCAGTTGGTATATTAGTACTACAAAAGAAGAGACAAGCAAACCTTTAGCAATAAATATACTTTCATATTACATTTCTAGGAACTCTGACTTGAAGATAAGCTCTGAAACATCACTAGTCGACCGCATAATTTCTGACACTGCCACTAGCACAAAGGAGGTACAGCCACAAACCAGCACAGGGTTATTCAACTGCAAACAAAGGAAAAAAAGCTGGTCTCTAGACCATGGACATCATAGGAGACGGCATGGATTCAAGCTGACAGAGAAAGCAACAAAAAAATCCAAAAAAGGAAAATGAAATACTAATTCCATTTATTGTTTCAATGATTGTTTTAGCACTCACCTCATAAATCCTCACATACGCAAGCCTTTATTTTTCCCCACAAATGCCATAAATAGCCTCCCTCCTACTTCAAGACCCCATCTGCCATGTGAACATTTCAAACTGCTAATAAGCTGTCTCCAGCATACATACATTGCCTTTTTTTATTTATAATATCTTACAGTAGTCTTATTGAACTCAGCAAGCCAGCAGCGAGATCAATGAAATGAGAGTTCTCACAAAATATGTCATGCGATATCAAGCCTGCTCTATCTTTGTACAACCAAGTCTTTCCCCCACCCCCACCCCCTGGCTTTTCCTATGTTTATCATGACAAAATCATTTGTGGCTGTTTACAGTGACAGTCTTCTGGCATAAAGGTTACCAGACAACAACAATTTCAAGGATGCAGTTTCTTCATTTTTATTTTCGCGTGTGACATAGCATTGCATTGAGAAAGTTCCTCAACCTAGCATTTCCCTGGGACAACAGCACAAAACTGGTGCAGCCCAACCCCGAACCGACTGATGCATCACAGCCTCTACTGACACAAACACAACACACAGAGAATAAGCCAAAATACCACTCAGTCCACTGGGGGACTACTGACAATGTCTAGTTTTAGACATCTAATCAAGGTGGCAGGATCTCTTTATATATTCTGCAGAGAGGAATCTATAAGCCCTTTTGGGGGATCCTAACCTAATCACCACAATGAGATGCTGAAAGTCAAATGGCTCGAACATTTCCAAGCTCTGATCTGTAGCATGAGACATACAATCTAGTCAATTCACAAAGAAAAATTCTGCAAATAAAAAGACAGATCAGGTGGGGGTTGGTTTTTTTGTTTGTTTTGGGGTTTTTTTGTTTTTTTATGGTATCATTTATAATTTAGGAATAATTGTGAAGTTTTCATCCATGTTCTAAATAGAAGAACAAGAACGAATATTTATGCAGCCAGTACCCTTCTTAAACTTTCTCCCCATTGCTTGCTTGTCCAGGTGTTAAACAGATCCCTTACATCTGAGTTTCAGAACATTGTTTCTGCTGCAGCCCTCTTTGTTTCTTTGCAATAAAATCTAAATTACTTTTGTTTCCTTTTGCTGTTTAACCTCAGAAGAGGGGTCTTGCGCTAGCTACATGAGTCTCTTTTACAATCCTTTTCCCATCTCCCTCGAATGAATTTCAACTGGTTGAAATTTCTTGTATTTTTTTTTCCCTTTAAACTGCTGTAATGTAACACAAAACAGACTTGGTTCTCCTGGTTACTTAAAAGGCATTAACTATAAATTAGTAATTCCTGCATAAGAGACATCACATAAAACACTTCCACCTCAACCACAGTACAGAGTACATAATTCTTCGTCAGTTGGCCTCTTCTGTGAATGCGGTACCATGCTGCAAGCTATCTTACTAGAGGCTGCCATAGCTGGTTTTGTTAGAATACATTCATGCATACTCTGGAAAGGGATTGAGAAAAAGGAATAGTTTTGAGATTACATTTGTTTTGTATTTTTATCCACACTCCTTTTTTCTTGTCTATCCTTAATTTCCACATCATGGCAGAAAACCAGTAATTCAGAAGCAGAACCAGCGATCAAGAGCTCACGTTCGTTTATGAACAACTATGTGAAGGGACTGGTGTGTTACTGAATGTTTCTTAACAAACACTGTCAGCATCCTTTAATAGTAGTATATTGCTATATTACAGGACTTTATCTTGTTTTTTTAAAAGCATGTTAGATGCAGAACATGACACTACTGGGAGGATTACTAAACGGCACATACTGCTGTTCGTACTGGGAACTCAAAACAACCAAGTTCATTCCTCTCACCTCTTACCCAGCAAACGCTGCCAGTTGTAGGCCTCAGAAAGACATTTAAAATTACTATCAGCAACTTCAAACAAAAAGAGAAACTTTAAACAAGAAAGTCAAAACTAAAAGGACTGTCATTAAAAAAAGATACTACACCAAAATGCTGAAAAAAAGGTCTGAAAGATAGGAACAGAAAAAAAATGACTGGCAGGGAATTATAGAGGTTGGTTTACTCTTCAGCTGCCAGAACCATCAGCTGTCTTGGAGTCAGAGACTGAAGAAAAGAGTATATACTCAGTGCTAGGCCCAGAGAAAGTCAGTAGCACGCAGGAGTGATCATTTGATTATTCCAACCTAGGGAACACTGCCAGATTAATAAAAAAACCTGGCTTCACTTGCAGCCTGATATATATCTATCTGTTTAATCAGAGACAAAAACAAGGCCCAGCAACATACACCAGTTTTGTTTTCTACTCCATTAGTATCTCAAGCATTCTTGAAAACTTTGAAATTTTTAATTTTGGATTTTTTTTTCAAATGTATTATTTTGAAACTAGTTCAGAGAAAAGAGTACTTCAAATGTAGTAAGATTCCAAAATTGTGATACTCTATAATCATTAGCGTTAGTAGCACTTGCTTTCAGAACTATTTTTGTAGTGATACAATAAAGCTCCAAGCTGGTGTGTATCGTCTAACACTGTTAGCCAACCTATGAAGACAGACGCATACTGCAGACTAAGGATTACATTCTACCTTTTTACAAAGACATCTGAACCTGCAAAATACATGTTAAAAAGAATTGCAGAAATAAGAACAAATTAAAGCTACACACAACTCCTTTACTTTCCTATGTCTCAAGCTGCTTCAGATAGGCCAGTTGGACATTACTGACTACATTTGACAGGAAAGCAGAGACACTGAGTGGAGCGTAGAGATAATCAGAATTTGGATTAGCCTTTCTGTGGTGCGCTTCAGCGTATGTTTTTGCTCCAAACTGGAGTAAAGCAAACATTTTCCAGGCAATATGCTTTGCAGAATATTAAAAGCAGTTAAAAAACATTTTAGAATGAAGACATTCTGTAAAGCCATTTTAGATTTTGTTTGGGTTTTGTTTAGGTTTTTTTTCAAATTTTACATTTTTAACTTCATTTTATTTTTGTATAATTGCATAACACTATAGCAATAAGATATAATTAGTGCTAGTACTTTATTTTTTAAATCTTCAGAGTTACACAAGCAAGCTGTTTGCTCTTTGCCATTGAAGAAAATTATCTAAATAATTTGATCTAAAGAAAGAATATATTTCATACAATTATAAGCATCAGTTAAGCTTAATTACACAATCTATTGATATGCTATGGAACTTGAAATGATAAACAAAATTTTTCAAAGCATTTAATTTTTTTTAATACTGGTTAGGACATTTTTCAAGACTGAGATTTTACCTCAGGTATTTGACACTGGAATTTTTTATCACTTAAGAAAAAAGTCTCTTTAATCAGGCTTTTTCCAGCATAAGTATTTTATTTCACTTTTTCCCAGAAGCTCTGGTGAAAACATTTTAACGTACAGTGACAACATTTTTCTCCAGTACTTTGAGCCGTAAGCCAAATTTTAATGTTGTTGAACTATGTTGTGTCTTTTCATAAGTTTCTTGTCAAGCTGTAGTTCAATAAAGCAGTGAAATCTCACTTTGGTGTTCCAAGTGTGGGAGCAAAAAAAAAAAAAGGTTATGTACACAATTATGACATGCGGATCTTCTACAAATTCATTCTCATTAAATTAAATTTATTAAAAACTTTCATGCCTGAGTAAAGTTATTTCAGTGGGTTTTATTCCATACCTATACTGCATTAACTTAAACTGAATCAAAAACTGTTTGTCCTCCCATAACTTGCTTAAAACTGGGAGGAAAAACCTCAAAAGACAGCACTAGCATCAATGCTGTATTATATGGCTGGATAAAAATGTTAAATGCCATTGTAACATCTGACCCTTATAACATCTGTATCACTGGGTTATTAGTAATGAGACTAGAGAGTGCAGAACTACAGGTTTCGATAGCAGCTTCTTGGAAGAGTGAGGAGCTCCACCCTTTGCATTATGAGGTCTTCTCAGGACAAGAGGCTGATAGACAAGGGGAGAAGAACAAATATACAGATCTAGTGCTCACTCATTTTGTTTGAACTTAACTGACTAGATGCTTTGCTATCCACGATTTCCTATCATCAGATTTTACATCAGTTTTAGCTCAGTTCAAAGGCAGTAAAGTTATCCTTTCAGTATCTTTTACGTGCAGCGATTGCACCTCCTGTGTATCAGCTATCAGAAGCAACTTAAATTAGGTCATGGCCAAAGATCATATCCCCCAAAAAATTTTAGTGTTGCTTTATAAATGGAGAAAGGCAGAAAGACTTTTTAGACAGTGAGGTCAAGAAACCTTACAGAGGCTCACTTATTCTCTGTAAAACATTTAACAGAAAACTATGCAAGCAAAGGGAAGAAGTGGCAAAAGGAGTTATTTCTTAGCTCCCAGGAACCTGCTTCTTCCATTAACACCTTATTAATGCCAGGCAGGTGTTTCCCAATGCAATGCTTGGCATTAGCAAGTCATTATGAAGAGAAACAACAACAAGTCCTATTTCCAGCAGCCAAGAAATTATAACAGTATATACGAAAAAGCAGAGAGGAGAGGAGCACAATCTATTGTAACTATAATTTTTCACTTTTATGATGTGTTTTACAGAACAACCATTTTTCATTGAAAGAGAAAGCCTCCAACAGAGGCTCCATACACAGTGTGAGCAAAACTAAATAAAGATCTGGCATAATGCGATTTTTGCCTCTTTGAATGCATCCTACCTGCTCCTTGAAAAGGTCTTGAGCTCACAGCATGGTGTCCCTCAGCTACTATTGATAGAAATCAAATAAAGAATAAGAAAAAAAGCAAGCCTAGAATATTAAGAAACTAGAGATTTAATTTTCATTTGATTCTGAAATGCATTTCAGTATTGAATGCTATTAGGCTCCATAACCTAGTTCTCCACTTCCATAGAGCATATCCTGTGTGTGATCACATCCTGGGCAAAGCCTTGGTGACAATTCTCTGCAGCACGCTGCTTCTTAACATGGCAGCTCCCATGGTAAAAACAACACAAGGAATTCACTAGTTCAAGGCCCACTTTTAGGATGGGGTCAAATAACTAGAAACAACAGGTTGATTACATTGGTCCTCCTCAAATACAAACAATGCTTGACACCAATCTTCACTCACCTTTGTGCTAATTAGGCTAATACCAAAGTACTGATGGCCAGAGCATACCACTGAGGCACAGACCAATACTTCATGTGGTTTCTCAGACTGCTTTCAAATTCTTCACATCTGAAGACACAGAGCTTTACAAAATTCCTTTGCAGTGAAGAATACCACCCCTCTTCTGAGAATCCAACCAAGATGAACCAGCAACCACAAATATTTTCTGGAATTCAGCTGAAGGACAGATGTAGACATCCATGTGCCCTTGCTTCTGCTATATTAATCCACATATTAGGCTCTTCCTTACATTATTATTGATAAAAAATAACACTGTAATGCCTAAGGAACAAGAAGAAAAGCTTCACGGCATCTAGCACTGTACAGTACTTCCTCAGAAGAACCTACAAACTAAACAGAAGAGGACAGACAAAGGAGCAAAGTCTGGCTCCAACTTTAAGAAATCGCGCGCACACACACACACACACACAAAACACCCAAATCCACCCCAGATCCTTTTTTCAGTGTAGACAATCAACATTACACAAGTAAGCTGAGATTCCTACAGAAAACAGTTTCTTTACCCTTACAAGAACAACCACAGGACTACTCTATATTTCAACATGTACGAGTTATGGTAACAACCCTAACTGATGGAAAGTACATAGTTCTCACCATTATGATCTGTTACTCTGATCCTACAGTCATTAAGAGTTCCTTAACTTAAAAAAGTAATGCCACCTATAGTTCTGCTACCTGGACACAAGTGCATGCCAGCAGGGTTCCAAATGGGAGCTCCTTGCCTCGTCATGTTTTTCTGATGGAGATTTAGCATGCTTGGTTATGCTTCCTATAGCTGACTTCAGTTACCTCCCTATAAAGTTTGCAAGGATTTCAGTATCTGATGCAATTTTTTTTTTAAGAGGCAAGTAAAATCTCTACTGCAATCATTTTGTTGCTCAAGTTACTCACTGTGTGCATTTTTAAAACTGCTGAGACATTTTCAGTTAACTTCAGAAGTTAACTGGAAGATGAAAATAAACTATGATGCAAGAGAAAATGTAATATAAAAATCGGGAGAGAGACAATAGTTGTTTCAGGTATCTTTAAAAGATATCTACAGTTCCCACTCGAAGTTTTGTGAAATGCTAAATAATATTTTTGTAAAGTGCGCCACCGCGTGGTAACTAACATCTCTGCAAAACCAATTTGCTTCACAGCTCACAAATCACCCTCTTTCTGTCTCCAAAAATACAGTGAGTCAGTGCTCGCACCTGCCCAAGTATTGGGAAAGACTCCTTCTAGCAGAAGTGTCCTAGATGTGTACAAAAAATGCATGCAATGTACTTCCCTATACATACATTTAGTAAACTATGGTCAAGGCCAAAATTATTAAGAGCATTCTTTCCTCATACTTCGCTTTATTCATTAAAACCTCCTCAATATTCTACTTGCATTTTTCTTCTAAACTTAAAAGTTACTGAGTAGGATCAGCCCAATGGCTCGGAAGAAATAAAAAGGTACACTGATTTAAAACAAGAAGAAAAAAATTCTCCGAACAAGTAAACACGCAATTCTGGCTAAACAGCAAGTTGAAGAAGCCTCATTTGTAGGCATTCTTTAACTTAACAGCACTGTGAAAATTTAGAGTTAGGAAAGGGGTAGCAAATGTATTAAAACAAATGATACATACTCAATAATACTGAAACATATTCCAAACCTATTAGCAATAACCAGCCGTGGCACTAAATAAAAATTTTCAAAAAATAAAAGTGGAATTCTATAGAACAGCCAAAGGAAAAGTTCATTCACTTTCTGAAATCCAGCAGAAAGAACAATGTCCAAATGTGCAGAAAAACAATTTTACACAGAAACAATAAAACTGATTATCAAGATCATTTTTATACTTCTTTCTTCTGTATGGGTAGAATATCATCCAGTTCCTCCTATTTTGCCTAGTGTTATTTTAAAAATATTTAATTGCTTTAAAAAGGTTTCATTTAATTAGATTTCAGAGTCTAGTCTAGGCCAGGAAGTACATAAGCATTTCAATGACGAGTGAGCTATTTTGTAGTACTTGCATTATTATATGTGCCAGTTATTGCAATGTCACAGTCAAATAAGAAAGTGAAAAAAAACAACAAACAAATTAGGAGATTTCATCATAAGAATTTCTTAAGTCTTGTTAGAGGACTATGTATAAAAATGAGCCTTTACATATGACCTCTTGTGCTGGACAAGTTACAAAGTTTTTACTTCCAACTCAGGGCCAGCTGAACAAAAGAACAGCAAGCGGTGAAAAAAGACACTCTCTGGAAGTAAGGAAATGGTTACTGGGATGCTGTTCAGAGGGACTCAGAAACACACTGTTGTTCTAACCTTCCTGCATGATATTGTAATGGCCACAGCAACCAGGCTTTAAGAAGGACTTTTGTACATACTACTGTTTTCAAAATCTTCTCTTATGCTATAGATTATCTTTGCTGATAAGATTAAATAATACTTCAGTTTTAAAAGGCTATTCTATCTAACATTGGTTAACAACTCAAAAATGAGAGAATTAATATATTAAACATTCTGGTTTTGACGTTAAGACAAAACTTCTTTCTAATGCATTTTCAGTGTTAACAGGTGTGACTGCATTTTATATATTAAGAATCACAGAATCACAGAATGGTAGGGGTTGGAAGGGACCTCTGTGGGTCATCTAGTCCAACCCCCCTGCCGAAGCAGGGTCACCTACAGCAGGCTGCACAGGACCTTATCCAGGTGGGTCTTGAA
>Ga0065711_1040463_pt1 | contig 16928 bp, 15 predicted proteins | sample Hoacrofraction12_FD_59098 | JGI IMG/M metagenome (GOLD analysis project Ga0065711, IMG submission 59098) | Hoatzin crop microbial communities from Cojedes, Venezuela - Epithelial fraction 12 v2 (version 2) | ecosystem: Host-associated > Birds > Digestive system > Esophagus > Crop | place... | reverse complement strand
AGATGGAAAGGGTAGAAGCCGTGGTGCAGATAGTCCTGGAAATGTTCCACAGGTCGCACGCGGGGCAGTATCTCTTTGATGATGTAATGATGGTCGGAGAGTATCTGCTCGAGGGTGTAGGGATGGAAACGGGTCCCGATATGAAGGTTGAGGTATTCGCGGAAGGAGAATCCGCGGAGGTTGTATGTATCCACGAGTCCTTCGAGCTCGGGATAGTCCTCGTCACAGGTCATGACACTGGAACCGGTGAAGACGATCTTCAGATGGGGATACTGGTCGTAGCATTTCTTCACTTCCTTGCTCCACCCCGGTTTCTTGAACACCTGGTCGATAAGCAGCACGCGCCCCCCGTTGTAGTAGAACTCTCCGGCGAAATCGGCGATGCCGCGGCCCTGGAAGTAGAAGTTGTTCATATTGACATACAGACAGCTCTTGTCGCCCGGCTCGAATTTCTCCTTGGCATACTGCAACAGGAAGGTGGTTTTCCCGACGCCTCTTGTGCCGCGTATACCGATCAGACGGCGCGACCAATCTATCTCGTCCATGAGGATACGACGCACCGGAGCATTGGTGTGCTCTACGAGATAAGCGTGTGTCCGGAAAAAAGCCTCCATATATCTGTTTTAATCTGTTTTGATCCGTTTCTGAGATGCAAAGATAGTATATATTTCTTAAATTGCAAAGTCGAAATGACAAAATATCATTTTTTTTTAGTATTTTTGCACTCGAAATAGGATTTTAAACAATTAAAGGCTTGTAGAAAAGTGAAATTACATATATTCAACCCCGAACATGAGATATCCCTTGCATACGACAGGGAGTATGTCACGATGCCGCATCTGGTACGTCAGTTCCGCCATGATCTGGCTTTTCTTCCTGTGATATGGGCCCGCGACGGCGATGCCATCCTCGTCGACGATGTACCATCGGCAAGGAGGGACGCCGAGAAATGGCTGGGCAAGAAACCGGAGGTAGTATTCATGACAAAAGATGAGATCACGGTGATGCAGCTGGCATCGGTGGCGCCGTGGGGATGGAACAGACAACTGAGAAGACAGCTGAAGGATGCCGGCATGAAAGATCATTCCCTGCCCGACGACACCACCCTCCGCCGTATCAGAGATATGGCAAACCGCGTACAGACGATTCTTCTTATGAGCCAGTTGAGAGAAGGCTTCGAGGATATCACCGTAGGCGACCCTATATATTGCGGCGATTTTGACGAGGTTAGGGCGATGGCAACAATCAACGGTCTGTCGGTGATGAAAGCTCCGTGGAGCAGTAGCGGGAGAGGGGTGAAGTATATCGGAACTCCCATCGACCTTCCCCTGCAGCGGTGGTGCAGAAATGTAATCAAAAAGCAAGGGGGAATCATCGTTGAACCGTATTATAATAAAGTGAAAGACTTCGCCATGGAGTTCGTCTCTAACGGCCGGGGCTTCGTCAGATATGCCGGACTGTCGCTCTTCGATACCGTCAACGGGGCTTATCAGGGTAATATCCTCGCCACCGAAGCGACAAAGGAAAAAATGCTGAGCAGATATGTGGATCCGGTAATACTCAGGCAACTGCAATACAGGATTTGCAGTATCATGGCGGAAGAACTTAAGGGGATCTACGACGGACCGTTCGGTGTCGACATGATGATTGTGACCGGGAAGGACGGCAAGGGGTTCAGAATCGACCCTTGCGTGGAGATCAACCTCCGGATGACGATGGGACATGTGGCTCTACATGCCACCACTCAGAAAGATGACGAGACGGCTGTGATGAGGGTGGTGTACGACAAAGAAAAATTCAAACTTAAAATAAACAAATTATGAAATCTAAACTACTTCTGGCAATGGCACTGCTTCCTGTAGCGGCGCTGGCTCAGTACAAGAGTGAGGTATGGAATCCCGACAACGGCGACGGGACATATAAGAACCCTGTGATCAACGCAGACTACAGCGACCCTGACGTGTGTGTCGGTGCCTCGGGCCACGACTACTATCTTACGGCAAGCTCGTTCAATTGTATCCCGGGTCTGCCAATCCTGCACAGTACCGACCTGGTAAACTGGGAAATTATCGGACATGCGGTGAAAAAACTCGAACCCGACAGCACTTTCAACAAGGCAAGTCATGGTAACGGTATCTGGGCTCCGTCAATCAGGTATCATGCTGGGGAATATTACATCTACTGGGGAGATCCCGACTTCGGAGTTTTTATGGTGAAGACCAAAGATCCGGCCGGAGAATGGTCCAAGCCGTTGTGTGTTATCCCGGGAAAGGGGATGATTGACACCTGTCCTTTATGGGATGATGACGGAAGATGCTATCTCGTTAACGGATACGCAGCTAGTCGTGCCGGCTTCAACTCTATCTTGAGCGTAAGGGAACTCTCTGCCGACGGTACTAAGGCTATCTCTGATCCGGTGATCGTTTTCGACGGAGGAAACGAGAATCATACTGCCGAAGGACCGAAATTCTACAAGCGCGACGGGTGGTACTGGATAATGTGTCCGGCCGGCGGAGTGCCGGTGGGATGGGAACTCGCGATGAGATCGAAGAGCCCCTACGGACCATACGAATGCCAGAAGGTGCTCGACACAGGTTCGACGAAAGTGAACGGCCCTCACCAGGGAGGATGGGTCCACACCGACCAGGGCGAGGACTGGTTCATGCATTTCCAGGATAAGGATGCCTACGGACGCGTCGTATGGCTGCAGCCCGTGACCTGGATTGACAACTGGCCAGTGATGGGTAAGGTGACGAAGGGGAGCTACTGCGGAGAGCCGGTGCTCACATACAAAAAACCGAAGTCGTCGCAGCCTTACAGGAATGTGAATCCGCAGGAAAGCGACGAATTCAATTCTACGACGCTGGGAAAACAGTGGCAGTGGCATGCCAACTACCAGCTTAACTTCGGACAGCCCACGCCGCTCGGTTTCATGCGTATCTTCTCCCTCCGCGAGAGTGCAGGGTGGAAGAATCTATGGGAATGTCCCAACCTGCTGCTGCAGAAGACTCCTGCCGACGAGTTCACGGCTACGACAAAGATCAAGTTCGCAGCAAAGGACGACGGGCAGTACGGCGGCATCATCATGATGGGACAGGACTACTCCTGCCTGGTTGTAAAGAGAGCCGGAGATCAGTTCCAGTTGCAGCAACGCACCTGCAAGAAAGCTAACAAGGGCTCGAAGGAATCGGTGGAACTCGTCACTACTCTCAACGCCACATCGAAGGATAAGATCGACTATCAACCAGCAATATATGAGGAGATCTATCTCCGTATGGTAGTTAAAGATAGTAAGGTGGACTTCTACTATAGCACTAACGGTAAGAAATACAAAAAAGCAGGCTCCCAGTTCACTATGCGCGAGGGCCAGTGGATAGGAGCCAAGATAGGTTTTGTCGCCGGTTCGACGAAAGACTTCAAACTGCAGGGTTACATGGATGTCGACTGGTTCAGAGTGACCAAATAATCTTCAGCCTTGCGTAGGTCGTCGGGGGTGTCGATTCCTACTGTCTCGATATCCGTCAGGCCGACCTTTATCTTATAACCGTTCTGCAGCCATCGGAGCTGCTCCAGCGACTCAGCTTTCTCAAGTGATGATTGGGGAAGCTGAGTTATTTCTCTGAGTACCTCGCGGCGGTATGCATAAAGTCCGATATGCTTCAGGAATGGGTAGCTGGCGAGCCATTCGTCTTTCTCCTTACCTCTTACGAAAGGTATTACGCTACGGCTGAAATACATCGCGTAATTATTGTTGTCCATCACAATCTTAGGACTGTTTGGATTCTCCGCCGCCTCGATTGTGGAGAACCGTTTTCCGAGAGTGGCGATTTGCGTGTCGGGATCGTCGAAACAGCGGCAAACCGTCTCTATCTGGCTTTTCTGTATGAACGGTTCGTCGCCCTGGATGTTGATCACCACGTCGAAACCGCCTCCGATCTTCTCGGCAGCCTCCTCGATTCTGTCGGTGCCGCTCTTATGATCCTCACGGGTCATCACAGCCTTGCCCCCGAACGACTCCACAGCATTGAAGATACGGTCGTCGTCGGTGGCTACATAGACATCACTGATGACAGACTTCACCTGTGTGTACACTCTCTCGATAACTGTTTTTCCGCCGAGCACCGCAAGTGGCTTGCCGGGGAAACGGGTGCTCGCGTAACGAGCCGGAATAACTGCTAGAAATCTCATCTTTTTTGTGCAAAAGTAATAAAAATGGCGCCAATAATAAAATTATACTTAAAAAATCGGCGATTAATTTTGCACTTTGTCCGATTTTTACTAATTTTGGCTTGTAAAAACGGATTATTAATGAATATCAGATATAAAACAATACTTATTTCACTGCTTTTCGCGCCATCGTTGGTCATGGCTCAGAAAATCACCCTCGGTTCGTGTACAACACGCGACGGAGGACAGTACAAAGGACAGATGTCGGCCGGAAAGCCTCAGGGGAAGGGCAACTGCGTATATCCCAACGGTGATACCTACGAGGGAGAATACGAGAAGGGCAAACGTCAGGGATATGGTGTGTATACCTTCGCCGACGGAGAGAAATACGAGGGGCAATGGTTCCAGGACCAGCAGCACGGCAAAGGCACTTATTACTTTATGAACAACAACAGATACGACGGTCTGTGGTTCCGCGACTATCAGCAGGGGCACGGTATCATGTATTACTATAACGGTGACAAGTACGACGGCAACTGGCATCAGGACAAGCGTAACGGCAAAGGGAAGTATATCTTCGCCGGAGGGGCTTACTACGAAGGACAATGGAAGGATGACAAGAAAGACGGCCAGGGACACTACGACTGGGGCGACGGAAGCTCGTACGACGGGCAGTGGAAGGAAAACCAGCGGTGGGGCAAGGGCGTCTTCAAATATGCTGACGGAGACATCTACAACGGACAGTGGGCCAACGATATACAGAACGGTAAGGGTATCTACAAATTCCAGAATGGTGATGTGTACGAGGGTGACTATGTCCAGGGGGAGCGCACCGGATCGGGAGTGTTCAGATATGCCAACGGTGACAAGTATACCGGCGGGTTCAAGGACGGTGACAAATCGGGACAGGGTACCTTCGTTTGGAAAAACGGCAACACCTATACCGGACAGTGGAAGGCTGACAAACCCAACGGCAAGGGAAAACTGACGACCAAGGGAGGCGACGTCTTCGAAGGGGAGTTCAAAAACGGTATGATGGACGGCGAGGGTATCGCCCACTATGCCGACGGATGGAAGTTCAAAGGTATGTTCAGACAGGGCAAGCGCAACGGGGCTGCCATAGAACAGGACAAGGAGGGCAACCGCTTCGAAGGCTCCTACAAGAACGACAAGCGCCACGGCAAGTTTATCGAGAAAGACTGCAACGGCACCGTCACCGCCGAGGGGTATTACGAAAACGGGGTGCGCCATTCCGACAGAAGCAAGAAAAAGAAATAATAATCAATAAATAAATTAGGAGTTATGATAATCGACACAATGGACAATCTGAGCAGATATGAGAATATCAGTCCGCTCTTTAAGAAAGTAGTTGAGTTCTGCAAGAAGAATAACCTGGCGAAACTCGAGGCCGGAAAGCACGAAATCGACGGTGCCGACCTGTTTGTGAACATTCAGGACGCCAGGGGCCGTGATATGATGGAGGCGGTGATTGAGACCCACCGCCGTATGATCGACATCCAGATCCCCCTGAGCGGCGACGAGACCTTCGGATACACTCCGCTGGACAACCTGCCCGAAGCCGACTACAACGAGGCCAAGGATATCACTAAATACGAAGGACCGGCGGAGAGCTACATCACCTGCCATCCGGGTATGTTCGCCATCTTCTTCCCCGAGGACGGTCATGCTCCCTGTATCTCTACCGAAGAGACTATTCACAAGGCTATATTTAAAGTTAAAGATATCTGATTATGGTTGCCAAGAAAACTGACGATGCCAAGAAGAAGGCATCAGCGACGAAGGTGAAGAAAACCGCTGCTCCGAAAAAGACAGCTAAGAAAGTGGCAGAACAGCCGAAACATATCGGTGTCGTGGCTCATGACTCATGGCTCGAACCCTTCGAGGATGCGATAAGAGGAAGGCACGACCACGCTCTCTGGAAGATAGGACAGCTGACAAGAAACGGCAAGAAGAGTCTTACGGAATTCGCCAGCGGACATCTCTATTACGGTTTGCACAAGACTGACAAGGGGTGGGTGTTCAGAGAGTGGGCTCCCAACGCCACGGATATTTTCCTCATCGGTGATTTCAACGGATGGCAGGAGAACAAGAAATATCAGCTGAAAAGAATCAAGGGTACCGGCAACTGGGAGATAAAACTGCCCGAGAAGGCCATGAAGCACGGCGATCTCTTCAAGATGAAGGTCCACTGGAACGGCGGCGAGGGTGAGAGAATCCCCGCATGGGCTCAGAGAGTGGTGCAGGATGACAATACGAAGATATTCTCTGCACAGGTGTGGAATCCCGAAAAACCGTATGTCTTCAAACGTAAGAAATTCAAACCGTCGGTGTCGCCCCTGCTCATCTACGAGTGCCATATCGGAATGGGTGAGGATGCCGAGAAAGTGGGCACTTACAAAGAGTTCAAGGATAACGTGCTGCCGCGCGTCATCGAGGACGGATATAATGCCATACAGATCATGGCGATACAGGAACATCCCTACTACGGATCGTTCGGATACCATGTGAGCAGCTTCTTCGCCGCTTCGAGCCGCTTCGGTACGCCGGAGGATCTCAAGGAACTCATCGATACGGCACACAAGAACGGCATCGCGGTAATCATGGATATCGTTCACAGTCATGCAGTGAAGAACGAAATCGAGGGGCTTGGCAATCTCTGCGGCGATCCCAACCAGTATTTCTATCCCGGCGACCGTCACGAGCATCCTGCATGGGACTCTCTCTGTTTCGACTACGGCAAGGATGAGGTGATACACTTCCTGCTGTCCAACTGTCGTTTCTGGCTCGAAGAATATCACTTCGACGGTTTCCGTTTCGACGGTGTCACATCAATGCTGTATTACAGTCACGGTCTCGGTGAGGCGTTCTGCAACTACGGTGACTACTTCAATGGGCATCAGGATGACAACGCTATCTGTTATCTGACTCTGGCCAACAAACTGATCCACGAGGTGAATCCTAATGCCATCACTATCGCCGAGGAGGTGAGCGGAATGCCCGGTCTGGCTGCTAAATTCGAAGATGGAGGTTACGGCTTCGACTACCGCATGGCGATGAATATCCCCGACTACTGGATCAAGACAATCAAGGAACAGAGCGACGAGAACTGGAAACCGAGCAGTATCTTCTGGGAGGTGAAAAACCGCCGTGCAGACGAAAAGACGATATCTTACTGCGAGAGTCACGACCAGGCACTCGTGGGTGACAAGACGATCATCTTCCGCCTTATCGATGCCGACATGTACTGGCATTTCAAGAAGGGATATGAAAACGAGATGGTGCACCGTGGCATCGCTCTGCATAAAATGATAAGGCTCGTTACTGCCGGAGCTATCAACGGCGGTTACCTTAATTTTATGGGTAACGAGTTCGGTCATCCTGAATGGATCGACTTCCCTCGCGAGGGCAACGGATGGAGCTATAAGTACGCGCGCAGACAATGGCATCTCGTCGACGACAAAGAACTGTGCTACCACTGGCTCGGCGACTTCGACAAGAAGATGCTCGAGGTGATAAAGAGTGAGCGCAATTTCCAGAATACTCCCGTTCAGGAGATATGGCATAACGACGGCGACCAGGTTTTGGCGTATATGAGAGGTGATCTGATATTCGTATTCAACTTCAGTCCGTCGCGTTCTTATACGGATTACGGATTCCTGGTTCCCACAGGTTCGTATGACGTTGTTCTGAACACCGACGCGAAAGAGTTCGGTGGCAATGGGCTGGCAGACGATACTGTAACACATTTCACCAACTTTGACCCTCTCTATGTAAAGGATCATAAGGAATGGCTAAAACTTTATATACCAGCACGTTCGGCTGTGGTGTTAAAGAAAAACTGAAATGAATTACAATAACCCTGAGAGACATGATAGCACGATGGTGATGAGAACCATCTGTGCTATTGTGTTTTGTATCTTCTCCTTAATCTACCTGTATTTCTATCAGGCGGATATTATCGCAGTGGCCCAACATGTGCTTAGTGGCGGCAAGACGGTATACAACAAAACTGTCGGGACGGTAATCATTACGGCTGTCCTGATGTTGCTGCAGATGGGTGTATTCTCGATCACAGGACTCAGGCACAAGTCACATTTTCTGACTTACGTACCCTCGATGTTCGCCTTGCTTTTCATCACCGACATCAGTTCTGATTTCAACAGAAGTCATTCCTTCGGATGGTGGTGGGTGGCACTGCCGGTATCACTGGTCGTATACGCTCTGCTCGTGATAGCAGCCAGGAGATACCAGTCGTATGAGAGGGCCGACGACAGCCGACACGACTTATTCTTTTCCCGCATTGTCGGAATCAATCTATTTATGATGGCGCTGATGATATTCACGGTGGGCTGTCTGACCAACAGCGACAAGGAGTTTCACGCTCGTGCGAGGATGGAGCAGATGATGAAAGCCGGTGACTGGATGGGAGCGATGACAGTGGCGCAGAGGCAGACGGCCAATACTCCGAAGCTCACGATGCTCAGAGCCTACGGCCTGTCTAAACTGGGAAAGATGGGTGAGAAATTTTTCGAGCATGAGGTGACGGGTGGTTCGGATGCCATACTGCCGTCTGGAGAGGATGTTAGGATGGTTATTTATCCGACAGTAAACTTGTACAAATATCTCGGTGCAGTGCCGGGACGACCGATGTCCAATATCACTTATCTGAATATTCTTGTAAAGACAGGGAAGGGGAAGGCTCCGGTGAAAGATTATCTTCTCTGCGCTTATCTCATGGATAAAAATCTTGATGCTTTCGCAAATGAAATCGGCAAGTATTACGCTATTGATAACACCCTGCCGAAACACTACAAGGAGGCTCTGGTGCTTTATTCGCATCTGAGGTCGGATCCTATCGTGGTGTATAAGGATAACGTGATAGAACAGGATTACAAGGACATGAGGGATCTGCAGCGTAAATATACAGATCCGGTGCTTAGAAGGAGTTTTATCAGAAAATCCTACGTTAATACGTATTGGTACTACTATTTATACGGTAGCACAAATACATAATTTCATACATGCCGTTTCAGGAAGATGCTGTCGGTGATACATTCTGGAAGTTCCTCCTTGTAATGTGTCACCATTATTATTGTTTTGTTCTTCCTCATGCAGAACGCATTGATGATATCCTTGACAAGGCGGCGGTTGGTATTGTCAAGACCGTGGAGAGGCTCGTCGAGGATCAGCAGTTCGGGATCTTTCACGAAGGCTCTCGCAAGGAGTACCAGTCTCTGTTCTCCGCTCGACAGCTCGAGGAAATTGGTATTCTCCATCCCCTCGAGACCGAAGATATCCATCCACCATTTGCAGATCTCGTATTGTCTGTCGTCGGGTTTGAAATAGAGTCCGACACTGTCTTTCAGTCCGCTGGCCACTATCCTTATCGCCGGCATGTTGCGGTGATAGGCGCGATGCATCTCGGGGGATACGTATCCTATATGTTTCTTGATATCCCAGATACTCTCGCCTTGGCCTCTCTTCCGTCCGAAGAGTGAGATGTCGCAAGCGTAACTCTGCGGGTTGTCGGCACAGACAAGACTCAGCAGAGTGGATTTTCCCGAACCGTTCTGTCCGCTCAGTGCCCATCTCTCGCCGTTTTTCACTGTCCAGTCGAGATTTTCGAGTATCGTCCTTTCCCCGTATCTTATCGACACGTGATTCATCGACACCACTTCGGCGGCATTGTAATCACTGTCTTTAAACGGAAGAGACAATATCGCACGCTCCTTCTCCTCGGATAGCACACGGGTGGGGAAGGGAGGCCTGTTTTTCAAATATTCCTCACTGTTGACTTTCGGATATACGGTCATATCGTTTACTTCGACGATATGTGTGATAAAATCAGGGATATCGTCGGTTTTCGACAATACGAGGATTACCTGAAGGGCTCTCTCTTCGGAAATCGTCTTGAGAAGATCGCGCAGCTGTGTCCTCGTTTCCGCGTCGAGACCGATGAAGGGATTGTCCATTACCAGCACTCTCGGATTGGAGAGTAGCACCTTGGCCAACTGAAACTTGCGCAGCTCCCCGCTTGACAGAAGTATGATATATTTGTCGAGGAGATGGCGGATATGGAAAAGGTCGTATAGATGATTCTGTAGTTTCCTTCTTTCCGGAGTATCCTCTCCTGCGAAATTATAAGCCTCTTCGAGGAGTACGCCGGCTGTGGGAGTCTCCTTGTCGATCTCCATCTGATTCCATCGCTGCTGGAGGAAGTACTGTCCGTCTTTGTCTCCGTAGCTGTCGCGGAATGTGATATATTTGATATTGTCCGATACGAGTGTCTTTTTGCTTGGAGCGAAATCGTATGCGGGATTCTGCAGCGTTGCGGTGTCACTGCCGGCAGTAAGCACGAGGGGATGACTTCCGATGATGGTATTCACGAGCATCGTCTTACCGCCCCCGTTGGGACCTACGATGGCGATATGCTCCCCGTCGAGGACTTCGAAGTTCACCGGTTGTTTCATCCTCCACTGCGGCATCCTTGTCACACCGTCTTTTATCGAAATTATCTTCTGCATAATCAATCCTCTTTGTTTTTTCTCTGCGATATCTTAGACTGGTTCTTGTTTACGAAATCCTTCCATCCGCTATAGTGAGCCTGACTCTCGGGACGTCCCATCTGCATGAAATGACAATATGCTGCACCGAGGGCGTCGGTGGCATCCATAAACGAGCCCATCGACTCGTCGGGGATATGCAACAGACGTTGCAGCATCCCGGCCACCTGTTCCTTCGACGCCTGTCCGTTGCCGGTGATGGCCATCTTGATTTTCAGTGGGGCATACTCATGGATAGGCACTCCGTGATGTATCGCCGCTGCGATGGCGACGCCCTGTGCACGGCCCAGTTTCAACATCGACTGAACGTTCTTGCCGAAGAATGGTGCTTCGATGGCCATCTCGTCAGGCAGATACTCGTCGATGATGCCCGTCACCCGTTCGAAGATATGACCGAGCCGGAGATACATATCTTTGGTCTTCCGCAGATCAATCACTCCCATGGATATCATCTCTGCCTTGTTGCCTACAACTCTTATCACCCCGTAACCCATGATATTTGTTCCGGGATCGATGCCGAGTATTATCTTTTCTGCCTTCATCACCTATTAGTATATGCCAAGACTGCCGAGATAAGGATTGGAAAACATCTCCTCGCGTATCGTGGTCTTGTCGCCGTGGCCGGGATAAACGACGGTATCCCATGGCATCTTGGCTACCGTGTTGTGGAGACTGTCGTCCATAGCTTCGGCATCACCCTTCTCAAGATCGGTTCTTCCTATGCTGAAACGGAACAATGTATCACCTGAAAAGGCTATCTTCTCATCAGCACAATAATAGAACACCGAACCGGGAGTATGGCCGGGGGTGGGGATGATCGTAAATTGATGGTTGCCGAATGTGATTACATCGCTTTTTTTCAGATACTTCTCCACTGGAGGATATTCCTCTGTATCAATCATTCCGAAATATTCGTTGGGCTGTCTGGAGAGTTTGTTCATCAGATACTCGTCATCAGCACTTACTTCCGGTTTTAGCCCCAGCCTGTCAAAGATAAATCTATTCCCGAAGTTATGATCGATATGTGCATGAGTGACAAGAAGATGCTTCGGTGATAACTGTTTCTCTCTTATATGTGATTCTATCGCATTTTTCTCCTCATCGTAATATGCACCGCAGTCGATGATGACACACTCTTTGGTATCATCGCTCACCACGTAACAGTTCTCCTGCAGCATATTACATACGAATCTCTTTATTTCTATCATAGCGGAAGATAAATTATATGTTTTTCCTTAAACCATTCCTCTTTGAAATACTGGTGGATATCAGTCACGTCGACGATATTCTTATATGGTCTCGTCTCAGCCTGCACGTCACCACCCTTGAGACAGAGGAGTCCGTTGGGGAGGGCGTTGTGCTGGTCTTTGGCGATATTTTTCTTTACTATGCGGCACAAATCGGGCAGTGGCATCACAGCTCTGCTCACCACGAAGTCGAATTTTCCTTTCTCGTCCTCTCCGCGGAGATGGGCTGCGAGAACATTCTCAAGACCGATGGCATCAGCCACCTCGCGGGCCACCATCACCTTCTTGCCGGTACCGTCGATAAGTTTGAAATTGACTTCGGGAAAGAGTATCGCCAGAGGGATTCCCGGGAAACCGCCTCCCGTGCCGAAGTCAAGAATGTTAGTTCCCGGGCGGAACTGGATGAGTTTCGCGATAGCCAGAGAATGAAGTACGTGGTGTTCGTATAGATTGTCAATATCCTTACGCGAAATCACGTTGATCTTCGCATTCCAGTCATGGTAGAGTGCGTCGAGTTTCTCAAACTGCTCCAGCTGCACTTCGGTGAGGTCGGTGAAGTATTTTTTTATTATTTCCATGCTGTATTGAGGATATCCTTTACGTCGTCATAACTGATTTCGAGAACTGTCTTCCCCTTGGAGTAGGGAGCGATCTCGTAAGGATTGTAGATGAAGATAATCTTCTCCTTGCCGAGGATGAAGTTCTCCGTGGCAAACATATCTGAATTTACGAGGAAACCTTCTGCATTGAGCTCTTTCACATTCTTGGCGTTTCTCGCTTTCAGAAGGGCGTTGAGCAGTATCTCATTGAGTTTCTGCTGATAACCGGGTGCGAAAACATCGCTTAGGGTGATCTTGTCGCCTGTCTCGGAATTGAAATTCATGATGAGTTGCATATTCATGGGATGAGCTCCTCCCTCGTAAAACTCTTGATTTATCTTATATACCACGATGTTGTAAAGACCATTTTCGATTTCACTCTTGCAGTTGAAGTAGAACTCATATTGTTTCTTGATATCGTCGGTCTTGGCACTCTCCTTATAAAACTTGCCATAAACTTCCTGATAATCGGCAACGAACTTCTTTGCGGCGGAATCCACAGCCTGAGGGAGTGTCAGGCCGCCCATCACATAATATATGCGGTCTGCCAAAGCATGGCTGATTTTCTTAGCGGCAGAGTCGTTGGCATAGGGATACTGCATCTGCATATCGAAACTGCATTTCGGAGATTCAGCATCGTTGGGATCGATATTCGCCGTTATCTTTACGTTCAAATACTTAAAAGCGATAACTTCAAATTCTTTTCTTGAACCAGAGTTACCAGAACAAGATAAAATAGCAATGGTTAATAATGCTAAAGCACTAAATTTCAACAGATTTTTCATTCTATTATAAAGTTTTCATTTAATAATTTATGATCTCATTTAATATTGTCTCAATGCTGAGAGAAGTTCGGCATTCTCCGGCTTAGAACCGATAGTGATCCTGAGACAATTATCACAGAGGGCGACACGCGAACGGTTTCTCACAACTATTCCTTTGTCGATAAGATAGTCATATACCTTCTTCGCGTCATCCACCTGTACGAGGAAGAAATTTGCATCCGTGGGGTATATTTTCTTGCAGATGGGCAGGAGTTTGAAAGATTCTATTACTCTTGTTCTCTCCTGAAGCAGCAGTTTCACCCATTTGTCCACCTCGAAAACATTCTTCACCGCCTCGATACCCTGGTTTATCGTGAGCAGATTGACATTATACGGATATTTCACCTTATTATAGATATCGATTATTTCTTTCGAAGCGAATGCCATGCCGAGACGTATCGCCGCGCACCCCCATGCCTTGCTGAACGTGTTGAGTACTATTAAGTTAGGGTATTTGTCGAGATCTGCCCTCATGGGAGTCTGCTGAGAGAAATCCGAGTATGCCTCGTCGACAACCACGATACCGTCGAAGGATGTTATCACTTTCACCATTTCGTCTCTGTCCATATCGTTGCCGGACGGGTTGTTGGGGGAACAGATCCATATTACCTTGGTATTCTCGTCGCAGGCAGCAAGCAGATTGTCTGGGGAGAGCTGGAAGTTTTCGCCAAGCATCACCCTACGGTACTCGACATTATTGATATCGGCGCAAACCTTATACATACCGTATGTGGGTTCTATAGCGACGACATTATCTTTTCCCGGCTCGCAGAATATTCTGTAGGTGAGGTCGATAGCCTCGTCAGAGCCGTTACCGAGGAATATCTGTTCCGGCATCACCCGTTTCACCCTGGCGACCATCTGTTTCAGTTCTGTCTGAAGAGGGTCGGGGTATCTGTTATACGGACTGTTGTACGGATTCTCATTGGCGTCGAGGAACACGGTGGCCACCTTGCCACTATACTCATTCCTGGCACTACTGTAGGGGGAGAGCGACCAGATATTGGGTCTTACGAGTTGTTGTAAATCCTTCATGTATCTCTTTATTGTTTCTGATTCAATTTATTCAGTCTCACCGACATAGCATTCTTATGGGCGTCAAGTTGCTCGCTCTCGGCCATGATTTCCACGGCTCGTCCGATACTTCTGACACCCTCGTCTGAAAGATGCTGGAAAGTGATCTTGCGGTTATAACTGTCGAGATTTACTCCGTTGTAAGCCAATGCATAACCGTGTGTAGGAAGGGTGTGATTCGTTCCGCTGGCATAGTCACCGGCACTCTCACAGGCATACTTCCCGAGGAACACACTACCCGCATTAACTACTTTTTCGCCCATTTCATCGAAGTTTCTGACGTTAAGCACCAGATGTTCAGGAGCGTAAGTGTTACTGAAGTCCATCGCCTCTTCGATATTGTTTACAAGAATGAACAAGGAATTATCCAAAGCTCTCTGTGCTATCTCTTTACGCGGAAGGATATCCAGTTGTACTTTAATCTCCTTTTCCACCTTGTCAAGCATTTTCTCAGTATCAGTAATCAGCACTACCTGCGAGTCGATGCCATGTTCCGCCTGGGATAAGAGGTCAGCGGCAACGAACTCCGCTTCGGCATACTCATCCGCGATGACGCATACCTCCGACGGACCGGCCGGCATATCGATAGCCACGTCATGAAGACTTACCTGTTGCTTCGCGGCCATCACATACTGGTTTCCGGGACCGAAAATTTTATATACCTTAGGGACACTCTCCGTACCGTAAGCCATAGCTCCGATAGCCTGTACTCCGCCCGCCTTGAAGATCTTGTTCACGCCGGCAATCCTCGCAGCCATCAGTATTGCCGGATGCAGTTTCCCTTCCTTGTTGGGAGGAGAACAGAGTACGATGTCGCGGCATCCAGCAATCTTGGCGGGCGTGGCGAGCATGAGAACCGTGGAGAAGAGTGGGGCAGTGCCGCCGGGAATATACAGGCCGACCTTCTCAATAGGAACACTCTTTTGCCAGCATACTACGCCCTTCCGCGTCTCCACCTTCACCGGCTCGAATTTCTGAGCCTCATGGAATTTCGCGATAGTATCGTGAGCCAGTTGCAGAGCGTCCTTCAGTTCGTCAGACACCAGTCTTTCCGCCTCGTCTATCTCATCCTCCGTAACAGCCAGTGATGACAGTGAGCAGTGGTCGAATTTCTCCTCGTAGGCTATTACGGCCTTGTCGCCGTTATCCCTGACCTGTCGGAGCACCTCGTCGACTGTCGCATTCAGTTTCGACACATCGAGATGTGGGCGCTCGGCGAGAGCCTTCCATTCTTCTTTCTTCGGATATCTTACTATTTTCATAATATCATTTTTTCGATAGGTACGACCAGGATACCCTGCGCGCCAAGTTCTTTCAGTTGTCCGATGATATCCCAGAAACGTTTTTCGTCAAGCACGGTGTGGATGGAACACCAGTCGTCATCAGCCAGAGGGATGATTGTGGGGCTCTTGATGCCTGGCAGCACCTCGATAATCTCTTTCAGACGGTTTTTCGGGATGTTCATCATAACGTATTTCTTGTCCTGTGCCGATCTTACGGCATGAATCCTGAACAGCAGTTCTTCCAGAATCTTCATCTTCTGCCCGTCGAGCGACTTGTTGCGGATAAGTAGAGCCTCGCTCTTCATCACCACTTCCACTTCGCGCAGGTTGTTGCTTACCAGCGTGGAACCACTGCTGACGATATCGAATATACCGTCGCTAAGACCGATGCCCGGACTGATCTCGACACTACCCGTAATAACATGTATATCGGCCTTCACATTGTTATTCTCGAGAAAACGCGACAGGATATTCGGGTAACTCGTGGCAATCTTCTTGCCGTTGAACCATTCCACGCCGGTATACTCATATTCCTTCGGGATGGCGAGCGACAGACGACACTTACTGAATCCCAGCCGGTCGACGATTTCCGCATCCTCGCCCCGTTCCGAATACTCGTTTTCCCCCACGATGCCGAGGTCGGCGACACCGGATGCTACACTCTCGGGAATATCATCGTCGCGGAGATACAACACCTCTATAGGGAAATTGGAAGACTGCACCAGCAGCGTTCTCTTGCTCGTGCTCACCTTGATGTCGGCTTCGGAGAGCAGATTCATCGTATCTTCAAACAATCGTCCCTTTGATTGAACTGCAATTCGTAACATAATTCTTATACTTTCTAAAAATTCTCGGCAAATTTACTCATTTTCTCGTTAATATCCAAGAAAATAGTTACTTTTGCACCAAAATTCGACATTTTGAGAAAATTTATTCTTTTTATATTAGTTATATCCGCTGTTTCCGCATGTCAGAAAAAGAAGACTGCGGAATACACCCCGTGGGGCGAGGCTCTCAGCGACAGCATCAGGGAGGAGGAGAAAGGCGAAGGCTTTTCCCTCTCCGACATACAGGCCAACGGAGAGTTGATCATCCTCACGATGAACGGCCCCGACACCTATTATGAATATCGCGGAAGAGGCTTCGGCAC
>Ga0065711_1040460_pt1 | contig 16928 bp, 18 predicted proteins | sample Hoacrofraction12_FD_59098 | JGI IMG/M metagenome (GOLD analysis project Ga0065711, IMG submission 59098) | Hoatzin crop microbial communities from Cojedes, Venezuela - Epithelial fraction 12 v2 (version 2) | ecosystem: Host-associated > Birds > Digestive system > Esophagus > Crop | place... | reverse complement strand
GAGCAGGCTGCACAGGACCTTGTCCAGGCGGGGCTGGAATATCTCCAGAGAAGGAGACTCCACAGCCTCCCTGGGCAGCCTGGGCCAGGGCTCCGTCACCCTCAGAAGGAAGAAGTTCTTCCTCATGTTCAGCTGGAACTTCCTCTGCTTCAGTTTGTGCCCATTGCCCCTTGTCCTGTCGCTGGGAACCACTGAGAAGAGTCTGGCCCCATCCTCCTGACACCCACCCTGCAGATATTTATAGGCATTTCTAAGGTCCCCTCTCAGCCAATACCTCACTCGTATCTGCTCCGCACACAGACCCGATCAGACACCGGAGAGGAACTGAGCATCCAGCCACCTTCCCCTTGTCTTTGCCCTTCAAAATAATCCCCCATCAGCAAACCAAGATTTCAGGTCACTGCTCATTCATCAACTCACAGGGATGAGCTAAAGGATTTTCCCATTTAGAACAGACGTGTATTCTAGCCCCAAAGTGAGCTTGGCTGTCGCAATTCCCATCTCTCCACCCCGCTTTCCTCACCTAAAAATTGGGAATTTGCTTGCAGGTGGGAACTCAGAGGGGCCAGAAAGACAGAGAGGAGCTGGGAAGACCCAGTCCGAACGCTGGCTCCATCCCCTGCTCCTGTGCTCCAGTCCTGGAGGTGGCACAGCCCCCCACGCTGCAGCTCGTCCCCCAGCCCCATGGAGGCAGAGACGACCTGCAATGCCACACGGGCAGCGGGGACGGAGCCGGTATGGGGTACAGCACAGGGGGCTGTGTCTGCCTTCCATCATCACCAGCATTTTGCTATGGCAAGCTTGAAAATCGCAGCCTGGGGCTCAGAGTTCAGCATCTGCTTAGGCACAAATGCGTCACTGGGGTTTTCCTTCCCTTTTATAGCCTTTGAAGGTATTTTGGGTAAGTTTTTTGTTCTAATGGGCTCTTCTGGATCTGACTTTATAGCAATTCATGAGGGTCACCAGGAAAAGTTGGACTTTGCAGGGAAACTGGGAGAGGGAGGGGATTATTCTTCAGCCCGTTGTTCGACTGCGCCCAGGCACTGGGACCAGCCACATCCCAGACCCAACCACCCTCATCACACAGCGACTGGGGTTTCTTCAAGATACACATAAAGTGCTTAGATGCAGTGCTGATAAGCGCTTTCGAAATGCCGATAGAATTAGATTAGATAAATAGGAAATAGCCAGGGCTGCAGGTTTGGACATCCATGCCCTGATTTTTCACAGACACTCCTATCGATCCGCTGGGAACAGACAGCGTCGAGCTCCTGGGAAAGCGGGTGCCGGCGATCGGCCACCTCCACACGGGCAGGGGAGAATCAAACCCATGAGCTGTATTTCAGAAAACACCACTCACCTGGGTTAGTTATTTGGGATGTATTTATGCATACATATACATATATGCATAGCTTTGCTGCTATATATAGTACCTTCTGTCAGCAACGCTCACTGGCTTTAAAAAAGCCAGGTGAATGTCCGCAGACAGAGGAACTGAGGCACAACTAGATTATTTACAGCTCGTTTCCAGATGTAGTCTTTGAAGTTGGAATCCAATTAATTTTATACCTGGGGAGAGATTTGCATAGGGATTTTCCATCCATATGGGCAGATTTTTCAAAAGGACTTGGCTCTTATCTAGGCACCCAATGCAGACTGTGTTTTCCAAGGTGCCCTGCCACTAGCAGCTCCTCGGAGGACAGCCGGGTTTGTCACAAGCACAGCACGCTCCTTGGTAAGCCACCCGTCACTGAGCCCTTCTGAGGACACCACCTCCATGGGTCTGCTCTCCAGCGGCGAGGAGCACCACAATCTCACACCCACCTGGAGATCTGGGCACTTGACAGCAAAGAGTTTCTTACCATAGAGAAAGAGAGAGGTTTTCTGCAGGTTTAAATCCCTGAACAAGCTCAGTCCACGATCAGAGAGGTGCCACCACTGGCATGAGTGAAGTGATGGGCATCAGCGGCTGAGGGGGGGACCGGGACCACCCTGTGTGGTGACCACATCACAGAATCACAGAATGGTCGGGGTTAGAAGGGACCTCTGTGGGTCACCCAGTCCAACCCCCTGCTGAAGCAGGATCACCCAGAGCAGGACCACATCCAGGCGGGGCTTGAATACCTCCAGAGAAGGAGACTCCACAGCCTCTCTGGGCAGCCTGTGCCAGGGCTCCATCATCCCATTAGATCACCTCAGCTATGTCCTAAAACTACACCCACGCTGCCAGGAGGGTTTGGTTTGTATCTCCACTGCAAAGCTGCCACATGCTCCACACCCCTCTCCCCACCACGTTGGCCAGCGCTGCCTGGACAGACCTCAAAGCAGCCACACGCTGTCCCCAGTCTGCAAACCCTTCGGGGCAGAAGCTGTATTTAGACCTGTGCGCAGGGCAGCTCTCTTCAATGCACTTTAATGAACCTCTCCTGATTTGCAGTCTTAAAAATACCTCGGCGGAGACATGAGCCAGCCTTTCCCCATCCCCTTTTCACAGCCCCATCCCCTGTCACAGCCCCATCACAACCCACAGCCCCTGCGAGCCCACGGTGCGGTGTCTGAAAACCTCTGATCCAGGCGACGGCTGCGAAGCATCGCCTTCAGACTTCTGAGGAAGAGACAGAGCTTCAAATGCACACGAAAGCCCCCGACGCCAACGTTCCACAACCAGGCGGCACCGACCGGGAGGGAGCGGGCAGCCCTGGCCGCAGCAACGCCTGCCTGTAATGAGCTGACCCCCAGGCTTGCTCCCGGCTCTCCACTGCGCGGGGTAATTGCTGCACATTTTTAGCCTTGCCTGCAGCCATATCGTAATGCGAAGGCTGCTAAGCTGTGTCCAGGGCCAGGTGTGTTCAGAAAAAAAGGATAATCATCATTTTAAGAAAAAAAAAAAAAAAGGTAGAAAAATCTGGCACTGAACTCTGTTGCATCCATTTTTGTTCCTGCTGAACCAAATTGGCTGCCATCGAAGCAAATGGCAGATGAAGAAAACATTGACTTTCTGCTTGGGTCAATAAACAAGATGAATTGAGCGGGGAGCTGAATGTGGAACAAGGAACATCATCATTTACCTGAGGAAGAGCGAGGGTTGAAGGCAGAGAGGCTGAAGCAGGGCACACGTCCGTATCTCACGTAAGAATGTTTCACTTGCCAGCTCAGCGCTGGGAGGCAGGAACCGTGCCAGCCCCACCGAGTCCTGGGACAATGCTGTGGGACTGGGTCTGGTGTGCTTGAAACAGAAGACCCTGTATCCAAAGCCCAAGACACGACTACGGGGGACTGCGTTCCTGCAGCTGAGCATCTGCCGGTGCCAATGGCGTTTCCCTCGAGCGGGTGCGCAGCCTGCGCAGGGCTGAGATCTGACTGCTGCTGGTCCAGACCTGGCCAGACCAACCCCTCCTGGGGTCTCAGAAACGCCGAGGATGGGATTCAACTCACCCACCCAAGGGAACCCAAGGTACGCAGAGGACTGGTCACTTTGGGCTCCTCCAACCTCACTGCGGGAGATCAGCTCGTTTTGGGGACGATGCCCCTGCCCTAAGGTGGTCAAGGACTGCAGCAAGAGCTGATCCATGACCAGATCTCTGCTGATTAGAAAAGGCAGCCTCGGGGACTAGCTTAGATACAGATCTAGCGATGCTCTAAGCTACTCCTAAGTGCAGTCAAATCAGTCCCAGCCTACAGCCCTTGGGCCTACTTGTAGTAGATGCCAAGGAGAGAAGAAGGAGCCCATTATTGGCCTGCCTGAGTAAAGGGAAGGTCTTGACCTCACCTGTAGCATGAGATAGCTAAAACACCATTTGGGAGAGAGACAGAAAGCCTCAATTATGGAAAATCCTCCTTGCACGTTGCACTGTCTTTGACACCACAGAACCACCACGAGACATAAATCTGTAAAACGCCAAAATCCCAGTGCTCATAACAGGATTCATCGTCCTTGCTGCTTTGTCCCATCTTCAAGCCTCTTGACATCGTAGCTACCCTAGTTTAGATCTGCCGAGCAGGGCTATTAATGGTGTCTACGGGTAGAACTGCAGTGGGCTGAGCAGACTCCCAGGGTTGCTCACTGGTCCCAGACTCAGGTTTCCAAAGCAGACATCACTTTGGAAGGTCTACCTCCTTATTTTGTTGGGTTATTTTTTGTATTCACAAGCCTACCCCCTCTTGACAATAACCCTTGACCTGAAGCGCCTCTGAAGAACAGACAAGGGTGTTCAACCAACAGCAGAACCCTGCTGACACACAAACACACACGGATTTCGAAGTTGAAGTCGGAGCTCCTCCGGACTTGCTCTGCTACCAAGAATCCCAGAAAGCAGACATCCTCCTTGTATCTGCAAACCTTTGAGCTATTGCATTACTACGCGGAACATAAAGAAAATATGCATTTATTAAAGGCAGAAGAGACGACACTTCCCAGCAGATTCTTCCCTGAGCTCAATTATCGGCACTAAGTGTCCCAGACCAAAGGCGTTTAGAAGAGCTCTGCTATGGCAGGTTGCAAGGGACGTCCTGGGGCAAGGATGGGAGCTGCAGGCAGCTGCGTGTGGGATGGGAGCATCCCTCCCCTTGGGCCAGCCAGCTCGCAGCCACCTGCTTCATTTCGGTTGCCAGTGTCCTGGTGAAGGATATTCAGTTTGAACCGCAATTCAGAGGAGCGCGGGACATGCTCGTCACTACTCCTGCCTGATTAAATCTGTCAGAAGCTATCAGGGGGAAGTTTGCCTGCGAACCTGCTCCCCGGCTGCACATTTAGCAACAGGAGATTGATGACAGGAGAAAAGGAGGGGGGAAAAAACCAGACAAGAAGAGCACTTGTACACTGCAGGACCACCCTCCTTCTGCTGCCCATCACATTCTGCTCGCTGCCTTTATTTTAGTGTCTAACTTAATTAAGCAGACTAAATGGAAAGGCTTCCATGCTAATCCAAGGTGTGCCCCGAGGGGCTGAGGAGGATGCTCAGAATACAGTTTGCCTCCTCCGAAAGGCACCAGAGACAGACATGCAGAGACGTGTCCCTCCATGGTCCCACCACGGACCCCCCGAACCCCCTCTGCCAGGGCAGGCAGCGCTGGGTGCAGCTCTGACGGGTGCCAGGAGCACCCACGGGAGCCCGGGCAGCCGGCGCTGCAGGGAGAGAGGGGAGCTGTGGGGGATGCAGGGGGCGAGGGAGGGCGGATTGCACCCGACACCCGTGGCAGCGGGCACCCCGCTCCTCTTCATGGGGAGACCTCGCAGCCTGGCTCGATTCCGAGAGCCACACTGACCCGACGCCACGAGAAGCAGCCGAGGGTTACCCAAAGCCCCTCACACAAACGTTCTTCCAAAACACAGGCCACGGCTCCTCTCTGATCCCATACGTGAGGGCCAAAACACGGATTTTTCAGCCAGCAAGCAGCAGCAGCAGCAAGCCTCTGCAAATGTCACCCTGGGAAAAAGAGTCAGGTGGGAGGTTTTTGGAGGCAGAGCTCACCGGAGAGGCAAAGCTGGGGATTTATGAGCAAGAAAACAGTCGGTGGTTGTGTTTTTATCATTTCACCCAAACAGTCTTCTCTGCACGTATTTGCAAAAAGCAGGGATCACAGCAAAGAGTGAGCTTAACTTGATTCTCCAAGTTTTCCTCTCGATGGAAGGAGCACGGCAAAGCTGCAATGCTGCCCGATCGCCGGTCCGAGGGCAACGACCTTGCTCTCAGCATTTGGCCTAATCACATCAGAAAAGATGAATTTGACTTCAGCAGCATCCACCTCTATCTATCCAAACCCATACTGGGTTTAAAGAAATGAAGATGACCTCAAAACTCCTGCCGGGCTGCTCTGCCGCCGGAGACGAGCAGAGAGCGTTCCCGGGAACGGAGCCCCGAGCGGGAGCTGGCGTTTCGGGATGGGCTGCAGCCACGGACGGTGAATTACGGCACAGCCGCGGGCAAGGCGCGGGATGTGCCACCGCTCCACACTCCTCATCTGTAAAACAGGGACAACAGCAGCCACCTACCTCCCACCATGCCGCGCAGTTAATTAACGCTCCTTTGAGTTGTGAAGATGAAAAGCGGCATATAACTGCAAAACAGTGTTTTATTATTATTATGAATGAAGCCTCCGCTTGTACTGTCAGAGCGCACCTTAAAGCAGTGCCACTGTAGACGCTGCGAATTGTTCCCAGCAGCTGTACTACCACTGGCACTCGCAGGAGTCTGGCTGCAGACTCGCACGTAAGAGCTTTGAATTATGTCGGGGGAGAAGACAGAGAGGGAGAAGGGAGAGCAAATAAATAGAAATTCCACCAGGTTTTGTGCTCAGCACCTGTAGATGATGCACCCAACCTCCTGGGGGCTGGAGCAAAAGAAATCGGAGAGAGCAGCATCTCTTCACTGCCCGTTCTTGCCTGTGCTCTACCTTCATGGGCTGCCCTAGCCCTGCATGTGTAACACTGGGATGGATCTTACAGCAAGGGCCCTTGAACAGCAAATTCAGATCACATGGCCACTTTGGGAAGCGATTAATACATTGTCTCTGTTCGACAGGCGGAGGAAACGCAGCACAAGACACCGAAGTCACCTGCTCCTGGGCACGCAGCAAGCTGGGGCAGAACAGCACGCCTGAACCAAGAACGGCACGACCAGACCCCCTGCTCCGGCCGGGCAGCACCAGCTGTGCCCAGCTGTTGGCACCGCCCAAATGATGTCCCCGTCCTCCCAGCCGCGCTGGCAGGAGGGACCAAAGGACCATTCGTCACCCACCCACCCCTGCGAGCCCTCCTGACCCTGCCATCAGCATCAAACCTGGTGGTGCGGGTCCAGCGTGCCCGGTGCCAAGCATGACCCCGAGCTGTACCCAGGCTCAGTCCCTCTCCCACACGGACCATTCTGAGCTGGCACCACCAGACCAGCACGCAGCAAAAGATGCTTCAGCTCCCGGCCCAACTGCTTCAGCAAGTCACCTTTCTGCCCCGCTCCCTGCATTATTTAGCAGAGGGCCAACATTATTCCCTTTGCTCCATCTCGTGTATCCAGCCGGCATCTCTCCGCGGCAGCAGCCCCCGCCGCTGACGCCACGCAGCACCCGCACCCTGCTCTCCCGACCCCGCCGCCGGCCTCTCCGTGCCCTGGCACCGCAGCTCCCAGCCGGCGGAGCAGCCTGTGGCTCTGCAGCCCCCCGGCACCGCTGCTCCCCCTCTCCGGGCACCTCCGCCGTGCCCGGCTGAAGGACTCGGATGTCTGCAGCAGACGGTGGGCACGCCGCTCCCGACAGGCACCTTTCATGTTTAATTCAGAGGCTAGTTTAGTTAATCTATTTTTTAATAATTCATCCCTTCCATCTTAATTTTGGTAGTTGTTGAAAATCCCTAATAAAACATTTAGGGGCTCTTTTACCGAAGCAATGGCATGATTTACTTGATGGAATCCAGTCTTTGATGTCAGGTCTTAATTCCCTCCCTCCCACCGTGCCTCAATCCTGTTTATCACTGTGCCGGAGGTAAGAGGTTCTTGTCGAGTTTTGTAGCACTTAGAGGCTCGGTCAGCGTTAATAATTCAGCTGCCCCGCATGGCTTGGACAAACCATGTAGCACACCAGCCTCTGCCTTTTATCAGTGATTCCCTCCGCCATCGCGGATCCGGGCATCGGCCGGGAGCCGTGCGGAGGGACCAGGCAGAGCATCCCGACCGACGCGGGTCGGGAGCGCGAGCAAAATATCGCAGGTGCCAACTACATTGTTGGAAGAATATACACCCTTTTACAGCCCTTATATTTCATTCTCTACTGCCGGAATGGAGAAACATGCTGGGTTTTTGCATCCGTAATTGGGGAAGAACAGATGGTGGAGGCACAGTTGGAAGTAATACAGCCATTAAAATAATCTATATGGCTTGTAATTCTCCAACATATGAGAAAGAGGAGGGCTTGCCTTCGCCCGAGTGCCCAGCCCGGCCACTCACCCCACTGCAACATGGGCGGGAACCATTTTTTTAACATTTGTTGGGATATTGAGGTGTTTTGGTGGGCTTGATGGGTTTACCATCTCCCTTCTCCCAGGATTCTCCTGCTGAAGCGATCCGAGGAGCCACCAGCTGAACCAGAGCTGCTTCTGCTGGGTATTTATTTGACTCCCACGTGCCATGTCGGGCACATATTTCCCCCCAGATCACCCAGTTAAAGCAACTGCTAGCTTTACATCTATGTTAATGCTGTAAAAAGAGGAGCCGAAAGTCCCAAGCACTTCAGGCAGCTAGGGGTGTCTCTGCAGTTAGCTTAAATTCTAAATGGGGGAGATGGAAAAAAACCCCACTGATTCACGAAAACTGAAACTTCTCAGGGGAGCACACAGGCTTTGCCATCACCTCTATCATATATGAATCTCAAGAGCAAGAAAACGTAAAATCAGAGCACGAAAATTGCCCAGAAAAGCCCAGATACTTAGCCAATATATGGAAATCTATTCCCTTGCCCTGCATGATTTAGACAATGGTTTCAGAGGCGTCTACGCTCTCCACACACCCCAACCACCACGTTGTTTGGTACCTCCTGAGAGGTGAGGCTTTTTCTCTGGGATTTGGTTACTGCTTTGTGTCGATTTGGTTTTCCACATGAACATACTATAAAGGGTTCTACTTCATCAATACAAAATGGAGAAAACATCTCAAATCTCACAAAAACACACTGGAAGGAGTGATCCTTTCCCACTCAGATCGAGATGCCAGCATCCCCATCCTGATTTACGGAGTGGAGAAGGAAAGGGAATCGCAGCAGCAGTCCCCGGCTGGGAACCCAAGCACCCCAGGTCCTACAAGCACTGTGCTTCCCACAAACACCTCCCCGGGCTGGACACACCGATTTTCTCAGCCAAAAGCCTCTCCGTTGGACTTAAAACCTTCACTGCAATCACACAAGCAAGTACCTCCCCAAATCCTTACCCTCCACCCTGAACACACGGGAGCCAGCAGGACGTTACCTTGACAGCTGCCTTTGCTTTATGGAGCTGTAAATATATTTTTTAACAGGCTGGCGGCAAGAAAGATGTGTTTTCAGGCTCGACAACATCCAAAATTAACTGTGATTCATTTCAAAAGGGCCAAAAGGGTGGAGGAAGGGGGAATGCAAGGCTGAAACCTGCAGAATATAAAAGCCTTGAAAGCAACTGCCAAAAAGCCACTGCACAGCTGCCTTCTGGCTCTCGGAAAGAGATTAAAAACCTGAGCAGCATCAGGCTGAAGCAGACGTCACAGAGGCCACCCTGGGCCATGCTCATACTCAGATAAGACTCTCTCTTTTTATTATTTTCCCGGAGACGAGCCAGCCCTTGCCCACGCACAGCTCTGGCCCGCTCCTCGCATCACCCGGCACGACGGGTTCACCTAAACCGAGGAGCAGAGACGCGAGATGCCGGTGCCCGGGGTGACGAGGGGCTCCCCTGGCACGGTCCCTGGGGACCTCGGCGGGACCCTGCCCCGAACGTCAGCATCTCACCCTCCTTCAGCATCTCACCCTCCTTCGCGTGCCAGAGCATTAAGCCCGACGCGCCTTCGTTAGCCTCGGCGCTCCTCTCCGACACCTCATTTGACTAACCCTTTAGTGACTAATTTAATTACCTCGGCCCACAAACTGACAGACAGCTGTTAAAAATGGTTATTGCATTATTAATACGCTCCAGTAATTTCCCATTAAAACTATACTGTTAATAATTTTTTTCCCTGTATTTCTTCCCTCTTAATTAGTCTATTTAAAACTTTGAAGGAATATTCTCTTTATGGTAAATGGGAGCGTCGAGCAAATTACATTTTTGATTGAATACTTCTGTGATAGGCCAGCAAATAAGACCGTTGAGTTGTTAATTATTGTCAGAGTTTCACACGATGCCTGCTAATGAGGCAGTCAATCTTCTCTGCCAGTCCTAGAATATTAATGGCAGCCGTGGGTATTGATTTGGTCACCAGGAGAAGGCAGGAACCCCTCCTGCTTGGGGGGCTCTGGGGAGGGCAGGGGAGCTCTGCGCTGGGAGGGGACTGGAGGCCTTTGGGATGGGCTGAGCCAAGGAGGCCTGGAAGCCGGGTGAGGCTCAGGAAGCTCTCGGGTGTTCCAGGGGTTTTGCACAGCTCATGGACGCGGTGGGGGGCTGGCACATCCCCGCGGGGACCACCCCGATCAACTGGCATCAATACATACCCACCCAGGGAGGACAGGCAGCGGGACACGCTGGTCCCCGGCCCCTCTCGCTGTGTCTGCCTGTCGACTCTGAAATGCATCAGATTCACCCCTTTATCTTTCTGTGATAAGAGAATTTGTATTATTTTCTTTTTTAAGGAAAGGGAAATACCTGATCTATCTGGACTTCAACAGATCACTTGATAGAGTGATGTGGGGAAATTATTAGCGAAGCGACCGTGGATAGGGATTCACAGGGAACCACGAGGTGGCCAAGAGGTTGCACACACGCAGCCTTGGAGTTGTGCTGGAAGATGAGACCGCGAGGTTCCAGTACCACGTCTCAAGCCGTCTGGGGACTGATCCCATTTGGAATTTGCACTCATGCTCTCATCGGAGGATGGAGAAGTCTGGCAGAAAAGTCTGCCAGCGTCGAAGTCATACGACTCGAATACTCTTCCCACCCAGGCTCCCACTGCCCAGCTCGGAGAGCAAGAGCAAGTCTTGTGGGGCCATGCCCAGCGCAGTCCCCAGTGCCAAAGCCATCTTCCTGCAAACCAGGTCTTGGCCAAGCCGGAGGTCATCCTACCAAAAAATAACCTCATTTTGTAACAGGGGAATGGAGACAGAGAGCGGCAGCTGCCCAGGAGGTGTTTGGGTCCATGAGCGATGCCCAACCACCCCATTAATGCCATCTGCCCCAGGCAAGCAGGGAGCCGCGCTTCCCTGAGTGAGAGGCTGCATGCACATACACGAAAATAAAAGATGCCACGTGTATCCCTGCTTCAGCCCCAAAAAGCAAGGATGAGCACACAGAACCTGCCCCACTTGAGCCTTGGAGGCTGTTCAAGTGGCACAGCACCCCGCACAAGCGTGTCCTCTTCTGTCATCTGTGGCCACAGCACCTCCTGCAAGGAAAACCAGCCCTTGCCAGAGCAGCAGCAGAGAACCCCTCGCCGCGGGACGCGGGGACAGACACCGGCACGCGGCGGCAGGAGGGACCGCAGCAGCTCCCGGCAGCGTGGGAGCTGTGGCAGAGGACGTGGGATGGACTTCGCCGGGACGCTGCGGCACCAAGCCAGAGCAGAGACGTGGATTTCCTGAGTAGGTCGCCCAGCACTTGGCACGTGGTTTTATTTCTCGCGGACTCGCCTGCCTGGGCGCCTGACCCGGAGACCAGCAGGATCAGCACACGGAGACACCGTGCCGGCCCTGCAAACCAGCTCAGCTCCCTCCACACTGCTTGAGCCTTCCCAGTTCGAACCCTCCCCAGCCCTGCTCCCACCGGGACAGCCAGGAGACACCAGATGAACCTTGCAAAGCTCAGAAAACCCATTACAGCAGGCGACGTGCCAACGGAGGTCAGACTGTCACAGCTGCCGTGGAGAGGTCAGAGCTCAGGGACTGCGCTCCAGCTACCTGCTGCAGCTACGCCAGCTGGGCTTCGCACAGCCAAACCCCCACGCTCCCCAAAAATGAGATTATTTTGAGCTATTCTGGGAACACCCTCCGTCTGCCTGACTGGGTGCCACAGGGAAAGGTGGTGGAGGGGCTGGAGCATCTCTGGGGGTGCTCCCAACTCTGCAAGCCCTGTCACCCACAGCTGCACACTGGAATGACACCAAGGGACAGAGACAGACAGAGGACAACAGCCTCCGCAGGAACAGCTGCCCAGCGGCACTGGAAGCGGTGGTGGGGTCAGGACCACCAGCCCTGCAGCAAAGGGACGGCGAAGCTGCTGATGCCTCCCCACCTCTGCCCACAGCCTGAGCACGCGCGGTGCTCCCCGAGCAGGCTGCCAAAACACCGGGCAGCCAGATGTTTACCAGGAAATCTTTTCACGCTCCCTTAAATCCCTGCAAAGCCCCAGCTGATGAATCCAAAAGGCACACAACAACCGGGGCTTCTTCTGCACCGCACGCCAGATTTCCACTCCATCCCACCCGTTTCTTCGCCCCTTTTGAGGCTGAGCGAGGGGACAGCAGGAATTTCTGCGGTTTCTTTTCCACCCTCGAGCCGGGCAGCAGAAGAGCACGGCTGCTCCCAAATACAGGCAGTGTCCCCCCACCCGCTCACCCCTGCTGCCTACTTGTGCTTTACAGGCAAGCCAGGTGCTATTTTTACTGCAATGAAGTTTTTCAGACTAAAAGCTCCTTTTTTTACTTTTTGTAAACCAGGCTTCAACAAAAGAGGAGGCTTCCGTTCGTAACTAATTGCCTGCGATGCAGCATATCCCGGTTTTATCAGGAAAGGGCAGTTTGTAACTCTCCCCCAGCTCCAAGTGAGATGCCATGAAAAGCCCTTCAGGTCAATGGCAGCCAATCTTGACTCTCTTCCTGCTCCATCAGGATCATGTATCAGCTATGTTCGGACACAAATTATGGCTTTCACTCCCCAAAACACCACGCCATCCCACTGGTCTGGCACCAAGTCCAACTAACACAAACCCAGGAGCGCTCCCTCACTGGCACCCAGCTCCCCCCACCCAGGCAGGAGGGTGGGAAGGGGGGCTTGGGTTTGCCTATGGTCACATCACATAGGGATGATCTGCTCCTGCCTTAAGTCCTCGAGAAGCTCCTGTAAGGGCAAGAGCAGCCAGATCTCGTAACACATCTAGCACTGGCTTCTTGGCTCACATAAACCGAGTACCGCTCCCTGCCTCCCCCAGGTCTCCTTTCCCACGGGGAGATGCAGGATGTTAACGGGAGACATCGACAGCTCCATGCAGGAACGAGGAACATGAGCCACCTATTCAGAAAGGGCAAGGAAGAACTAAGGAGACGGATATCCTGGACTGGTCCATCCATAGTAAATAGTCTTGTCTTGCAGTGGTGCCCATCCCAACTACTTGGAGCAAGTCTGAGAGGGCTCAACAGTCATTGACAACACTGGATCCAAATGGAAGCCAACTACCTACTTCTAGGTAAAGTGCCACCATGAAGCCTGGCTGTGGGCAGGAAACAAGCAGAAACCCACAGCTTCCCTGAAGGAAATCATTGCCATGGAACCAGAGGAGGAAATCGGGTGCCACCACCCAACACCTACCAAGCCCCTACACAGGGACCTTGGGCAAGGGCAGGCGAGCCGGGCCGGCAGCCACCATCAACGCTTGCAGGCAAGAGGCAGCGCTACCCAGATGGCACCAGCCTCTGCCACTGGTCAAACGGCCACGGGGCTACCGACCTGAAAGGTCACGCTATGAAATGAGGGCAGGCTTTGGGTTAGTAAAGGGTTCATGGCAGATTACGGGCCGTCAGCATGGGCACGTATGTAATAAAAGGGGTCTGAGTTCAAGAGCCTTGTGGTGGGTGAACTCCATCCCTTCCCGCAGGGTTTTCAGGGCATCCCGCTGGGGAGGGAGTGCAGAATAGCTGCTCCACGGCATTTACTTTGGTAGACGAGCCCTAACACGTCAGGGACCTGTTACACACATAGATCATGGCTGGTATGGATGGTTATAAGCAACATGCTCATCCTTTGGATTCTAACAGTCAAGGAGCCCTTTATTAAACCACCCACAACTTCTTCATTAACCCTTTATAAACTACTCAGCTACAGCCCCAAGCCGGGGCCAACTCCAGAGGACTTATTTCAGAGGCAACATCTCCAGCTCTGGCCCATCTGTGTTTGATACACGCGAATTTAAACAAAAAAAAGGAAATGTGGACTGAACTGAATAAAGAGACTTCTCGCTGCAAAAGCTCAGTGCATATTTACACAGTATCCTGCCTTAATTCTCAGCTTCTTCATTTATGTCATTTTAAGCCCTCTGCAGTAGCAGGGAAGTATTAGCTGGAGTTTAATTGTGTGCTGCTGGATTCAGCACGGCTCCCTGCTGCTGGGAGAGAGCCCCGCGGCCGGGGAGGGGCAGGGATGGACGTGCTGTGGCAGTGACGGGGGGACAGCCCACGGCAGAGCCACCAGCCAGGAGGGTGAGCAGTACCGGGGGATGCTACCCCAGCCTGAGCCAGTTTTGTCTTACACATAACATGAAAACAACATTGGCCAGCACCGAGCGACCCGGCTATGTGACGCCTGGGATGCCCGGACCTCCTGGTTGCACGAGTATGTTCTCGCCCCAAACCCATCAAGCTGCGGTGCCAACAGACCTGGACGTGCCCCAGTTGCAACTGGGGGCTCTTCATCGCCACCAATGTGTCCCCTCCAATCCCAGCCACTTTCGTGTCCTCCAGTGGAGGAGAAACATGCCCTAGATGAATTACACACCAACTGCATGGTCCATCAACACCCTTATCCCCATCGCTCCAGCCCAGCACTGTCTCCCCTGCCACCACTCCGGCCAGCACTGCTCAGCCCGCCGGAGCCCGGCCCCGAGCGCGGTGCAGCCTGCGGCACGGCACAGCACGGCGCGGCGCGGCAGCGAGTCCCTAACTGCACCCATCTGCCTTATGACAAAAGTGCTTGGTTGCAGCCAATAGCACCTCATTATATCAAAAACACCGCAGGAAACGTCGAGAGCTGAATTGATTATGGCACAGTAATTCTTCAGGCAGTGAAAGCAGGGCAATTCCCAAGATGGGATTATTTTCTTGCAAGGCTTCACCTAATTTCCTTCTGGGTTTTTTTTTTTTCCCGCTGCTCGCTCCCCAGCCCTCCTCCCAAACCTCTCCAGCTTTGCACTGCTCTTTGATTTAGTCCATCAAAAAAATATTTCGCTCCATGTACTCCAGCGCAGTGCCCAGGAAAGCACCACTGCCCCCCAGACCTCCGGGCTTTACACATGGAGCAGCAGGAAAAAGTCGAGAAAGCTTTTGCTTTTCCCTCTGTAGCCAGCAGCCAGATTTGAGACGGGAGAAAGATCTGACAGGTACTTATGAACATTTAGATCAGAAAGGGAGAAGCTGAGTAAGCAGCAAATAAACAGATGAAAACGGGCAACGATGCGAAGCCTGGGCAAAGCGGAGGCAAAGGGCAGACGGTGTGCAGCTGACGCACCGCCCGCTCCGGCAAAGCACGGAGAGGTTTGCTGAGCCAACGGGCAACGCCAGACAGCGTGCACCATCCCCTGCTCTGAGCAACGCTGACACTGTCTCTAAACCACGTGCTGAGCTTTTTGGTCCCTCAGACCTCCTGGTGAGCTGGTTTTGCTCCTTTGCCTGGAGGTCAGGGGGCCTGGGAGAGCCTGCAGAGCATCTCTCCTGCCTCCAGAAACTGCCTGGAATGTGAAGGACCAGCACTGCACGAGGGAAGTTACTCTGAGCTGTCGGGAAGTGCTGGCTCCCGAGGCTGCCCGAGGCTGGCAGGAGGAGCAGAGGGCATTATTCCCTAATAAATCACCCCGAGAGCCAGGGTGACATCCCGAAATGGAGCACATCCCTCGGGGGCAGCAACCACGGTGGCAGGGCATCGTACCGAGTCCACCAGAGCCGATGGAAACATCACCCTGGCCCCAGCTGCTCAGGAGCGGGAGCTGAAACTAATTAACTTCATTTGTCTTCTGAGAGCGCAGCCGTCCTGGGTCGCTGGCCATGACTGCGGCTGCCCCCGTGCCCGGCCCCACTGCCCACGCTGCTGGGTTTGGTAGTCGCAGTGCCTGCACGGTTGCTGCCTGCCCTGGGGTGAAAGCTGACGGGGAGCTTTCCCCTCGGTTTTATCTGGTTTGCACAGAGCTGCCTTCCCTCACCCCTCCACGGCATCCCCCCTTCCCTTCAGCAATTAAAAAAAACCCACAAAAATAAACCTAGGGTTCCACCTTCTGCAAGAGTCCTTTCCAAGCCTGCAAGGGACTTGCCATGCCCTTAAAGTGGAAGGACAAAGCTCCCCTGCTCGTGTCCACCTCCATTCCCATCGTTTCCACCGAGACGGTTTCTCCCCCCGGCTCCGGAGCCTGTCGCAGGTCCCTGGCGCGCTCCCAGGAACATTTCGGCTCGGCTGAATTTTATTGGCCTTGTCCTCTGGATGAAGTGATCCAGTGGCAGTTACGGGAGATAAAAACGAGAAAGGAGGAGCGGACACGGTCCACGTCGGGCAAGTTTAAGGCAACCGAAATCTCATCAGAACTGGCTGGTGGGTGGTGCCAGCTCTTTCCACGAAGTTGCATTAAGAAATAGCTGCAGAAAAGGCTTCTCCCAGTGTCACTGCCCCAGCCGGGACCACGCTCCCCAGTGACGCAGCTGAGCTGAAGCAGAGCGGTGCATCCCGATGGGACCGGGGCCATCGTCCCACCCTGCCCTGGAGCACCTCAGGCCTTAGGGACAAAGCTGCTGAGGACAGCCCTGAGCAAGAGGGCAGGGACTCAGAGCATCCCCCCCAGACGCCTAGGAAGTCCTGTCCCTCTGGTCCCTCCTGCCGCTGCCACTGTCCTCGTTCCCGGGCCGTCCCTCTCCTGTCCCCAGCCACCCACGAGTGCAGCCCGCCGGCTGGCAGCTGCACACTCTCTTGGCACCGGGTGACGGCGACGTGGGTCGGCTTGCTCTGAGATGGGAGAGGGCAGAGCAGAGCCCAAACACTGCACTCGCTGCAGCTCAGGCACCTGCACCACGAACCAGCCCCGCAGCGCTGGCTGGGCACCGCCGTGTCCACCCCCAGCGACCCGGCCCTTGCCAAAAGCACCGCAGCTCTGTCCCCAGCACGGAAGGAAGAAGAGGAGGAGGAGGAGGAGGAGAGCAGAGGTTTCCTATCCCAGCCCTGGTGCAGGTCCCAGCTGCCCCAGCGTGGCACTGGAGGAGGGATGAACTACGTGGTCCCTCTCCCTTCTGCAAACCTCCTGGTGCCCTTCACAGGCAGAAGATGCACACAACAGCGAAGGCAATAAAATTCAGATGGGGGGG
>Ga0065711_1040462_pt1 | contig 16929 bp, 17 predicted proteins | sample Hoacrofraction12_FD_59098 | JGI IMG/M metagenome (GOLD analysis project Ga0065711, IMG submission 59098) | Hoatzin crop microbial communities from Cojedes, Venezuela - Epithelial fraction 12 v2 (version 2) | ecosystem: Host-associated > Birds > Digestive system > Esophagus > Crop | place... | reverse complement strand
ATCTAGTCCAACCCTCCTGCCAAAGCAGGGTCACCTACAGCAGGCTGCACAGGACCTTGTCCAGGCGGGTCTTGAATATCTCCAGAGAAGGAGACTCCACAACCTCCCTGAGCAGCCTGGGCCAGGACTCCGTCACCCTCAGAAGGAAGAAGTTCTTCCTTATGTTCAGACGGAACTTCCTATGCTTCAGTTTGTGCCCATTGCCCCTTGTCCTGTCGCTGGCTACCACTGAAAAGAGTCTGGCCCCATCCTCCTGACACCCACCCTGCAGATATATATAAGCATTTATTAGGTCCCCTCACAGCCTTCTCTTCTCCAGGCTGAACAAGCCCAGCTCCCTCAGGCTTTCCTCATAGGAGAGATGCTCCAGTCCCCTCACCATCCTCGTAGCCCTCTGCTGGAGTCTCTCCAGTAGCTCCTCATCTTTCTTGAACTGGGGAGCCCAGAACTGGATGGAGTACTCCAGATGGGATGCCTTGGAGAAGCCAGCTGAGGGATTAGGCACAGGATTGTCCTCCATGGGGATTTTAATTGAAAGGCAAGACTACTCATCTGGATGGGGAAGGACATTGAAGCTATGGGACAGGGTCTATTCTAGATGAGAGCTGTTCATGGCATGTGTCATCTTCCCAAGGCTCTGTGTTTGCTCCACAAAGAAAAAGAAGGCCAAGTTAAGAGATGGCTGGAACAAAATATATCCCAGCCAGCTCTGGGAGCTCCTACTCCAGCTGTCAGATGGGAATGCATTCAGTTTTAGTGTGAACTTTACTTCCCACAGGAAAATCCCTTCCTACCTGTTAGCACAGTCCCTGGCACTGCCCCAGTCTCCATGTCCCCAAAGTCTTTTCCATGGGGAAATATGTGCATCCAGCGCAAGTGAGTCCTCAAAACGGCATATTAAAATGATGGCAAAGAGGTGAGAGACACCTGATAGGAAAGTGATGCCAAGGAGATGGGAGACATCTGATATCAGCCATCAGAATTCAGCTAGTTGTCTGGACCCTTCTGTAGTCAAGGGAAGGAGCCAGGAAATCTGTAGGAGGTGTTGTAGACACTTATCTTGGGATGGGATGAATCGCTTTCTGCAGATCTCTCTCTCTTTCTCCCCGTTGATAAAAGATAGAACTGAGATGATGAGTTTGAATTTGCTTTCCCACTTTTGGACAGCTGAAGCAAGAAAGGAAATCCCATTCAAGGAGGCTTGGGTCTACTTCTGTGCCTCCAGAAAAAGATTTCAAGATACACGAACTTGAGCTTCAATAAAAAGCTGCAAACAACTCCAGCAAGCTCCTGCTGCATCTAGGGCCACCCCAGAGGCTTGGGGGTATCGGATGGCGAATCATTTGGCACAAAATATTCCTTACAGCCCAGAGAAAAAAGTTGTGTGAGGAAAGCAAGGGAAAAGGGACTCATTCACAAAGCCACCTTAAAAGGCATAGAATCGGTGTCCTGCTTTTAGCTGTCACCTCAAGAGGCAGGGGAGGTATAAGCTGGAGGTTTATTTCCCTCTGTAGCCTGGAGATGACTCAAGCCTGCAGCATCCTCTTTCCAACAGGGTGTCCACATGAGACCGTGCTCGTAACCCAGCCCACTGGCACCCGGCCACCCTGTGCGGCTGAGGAAGCGTTTCTGGCTGCAGGGAGTCGAGCCTCGGCGTTATCCTCTCTGGGCTTCCCTTTGAGCCAGAAGACGAGAGTCTTCCTGACATGCTGCTGTGTCTCAGGAGATGTTTAAGCATTAGATGTCCTGCACAGCAGCTGTAACGCAGGAATCTGAGAGCTTTGTCTCCTCGGTTGGCTCGCGGTGGTTAATGGGTTCACCTGTGATGTTCAATGGCCAAGGTCAAGCCCTTCCTTCACATCTGGCAAAGAAGGGATTTGAACCCACAAGGAGTTTGAACGACAAGAAGGGGTTTGAACCTACAAGAAGGGGTCTAAACCCACCTGGGCGCTCTCCTGGGTGGCAGGAGAGGGTGCAGGGTCTGTTCCTAGTTGGATGTTGAGGTCTGGGCCAACACATGGGATGGTGTGTTGGAGGCAGGGAAGGGTGGAAGAGGAAATTATGAATTTTTTGTGGCCTAGACCTGTCACTGGTGTTAGATGGGCCCTCCTGTGTCTACTCGCTGTAGCTTACCTGCTTAGGGGAGTCAAATACCTGAAATTTTAGACTGGGATTTGAGGGATTTACATCCTGGACTGAGATGCTTAGAGTCAGCTGCATCTTTTGAACCAGTCAGGGCTTAGATTTGGAGGAAAAGGGCAACATGAATCGGATTCAGAGTTTGTAATGTAGAGGTTATGTCAAATCCCAGCTCCCTAAGGTGGCAGGTGGGACACTGAGCTCTGTGATCTCGGTTTTATGGGCAGGGCATCTCTCAGAGCTTGTTCAAGCCGGTTGCTGTTGGCAGGTCTCCAACACCACCTCTTCAAATGTAGGAGGTGACATATGCTACATCCCATGATGTTTGGGATCCTAACTCCTGTGAAGGGCAAGGAGGGACTTGTAGGGGCAGGGGAACTAACAATGTCAGGCTGTGTCTGGGGACTGTGCCTGCAAAAGGACTCCTTTGAACATGTGCACAGGTAGCTGGCACATCCCTTACCTGCAGAGCAATCTCCCTAAGCCGTGGCCAGCAGCAGCTGGGCAGCAGGTTGCAGGGAGGACAGATCATTGAACATGGGACGATGGGAAGATCAGGGTCTCAAAACCAAGAGACCAACTGTGGCACTTCAGATAAGGTATGGAGAACTGGATGGGGAGAAGCAGATGGTGGGAGCGGGTTCCCTAGGGAGGAGCAGGGGAAGGCAGCGAGAAAGGACATTTTGGGCTAGCAGGGAGACTGCTTGTAGACAAAAGAGGACATCGCTTTGCTTCTCAGCTGACTTCAGTGTACACTATGATTTTTTTGCTTCAACCCGTAAATGAAAAACCCCCAGCTGTATTTCCATCAGCTTCTCAATGACCATGACATCTGCTCTGCTCCTGTTTCATAGAATCATAGAATCGCAGAATGGTTTGGGTTGGAAGGGACATTAAATGTCACCTCATTCCGACCCCCCTGCCATGGGCAGAGACATCTTCCACCAGCCCAGGTTGCTCAGAGCTCCATCCAACCTGGCCTTGAACCGCTGCCAGGGAGGGGGCAGCCACAGCTTCTCTGGGCAACGTGGGCCAGGGCCTCACCACCCTCACGGTGAAGAATTTTTTTCTTATATCTAATCTAAATCTCCCCTCTTTCAGCTTGTAGCCGTTACCCCTTGTCCTATCTGCTTAAGAGCACATCTTTGGAGTGCAGGAATCTCTTTCAGGCCCATCCCAACAGGCGGCTGCACCACCTTTCCCAGCCAGCTCTGCAGCGTCTGACACCCAGCCTGAGCTTACCCAACCGCTCTGGCCACACACCTTCCTTCTTGGGAGGAAAACATCCAAGTTCTCCATTGCCTGGGATCCTTGCCTCACTACACGAAGCTAACCCTCCCTCCAGGAGGCAACGCTCTGCGAGATCAGAGAAGGCAGGAGGAAACAGAGGAGCCAAGGCCAGGGCTTTGGGAGCTGTGCAATGCCAGCAGGGAAAGGTTGCATGTTTGCACTTCGGAGAGGCATTTGGGCAGCAAATGACAGAGGCACTGAATTATTCCACAGGAGAGGGAGCGGGTGTGAGCGCAGAAGGGGAAAATCCATTTATTTATTAAAGAAATCACTAGCCCCCACGTGTTGTTTAAGCTGGCCTTCACTTGGAGAAGTGCAAGATGGAAGAGACCTCTACTGCTTTGCTGATGAGAGCAGAAACTCCCTGGACTCAGTCAGAGGAAGGTGCCTAAAGAGATTATTCAGTGGTGACTCCTGAGTCATGTCTAGATCAATGTGTTCAGCAATTTATTGGTGCTTCTGGGATATATCTCGTCTAAGCACTTACGATAGTCAATGTTAGTGCAAACATCCTCCACGCAGTGCAGGGCAGCTGCATTGGCTGTATCAGGCATTCAAGAGGCATTCAGTTGGGCTGGGGAAGCATTTCGAGTAGCAGGAGGTTGAAAGGACATGTGTGAAAATGAAAGGCTTTATTTTCTTTTGTATTAGGCATGCACCTTGCACTTGCAAAAGAAGAAAAGGAGCCCATCCAGCAAGGACAGGGAGACAAGGACCTCCCGAATCGGCACTAGAGAGGACTAGATGATCATTGTAGGTCCCTTCCAACTGAAATCTTCTCTTTTCTCCTGTCCTGTCCTTCTCCTCTCCTCTCTTCTCTTGTCTTCTCTTCTCTCCTCTTCCTCTTCCGCTTCCTCTTCCAATTCCGCTTCCGCTTCCACTTCTCTTCAAAAAACACCAGCCCACACACCATTTCCCCCACTAGCTCAGGGACAGTCAACCTCTCTGCCTCCATTTCTTCTCCTAATTGTGCATGAACATCAGTCCCTTGGGCTGGGCTGCAGGATCCCATACCTCAAAGCCCACATGCTGTGCGCTGGTAGAAAGCTCCTGTGACCACATTTGTGTCACTTGGATGAACTGTCTGCCGGCACGAGAAGACTCGGCTGTACGTGGAGAGTGGTGAAGCGAGAATTCAGTCAGGTGGCTTCACTTCTATTAAGCTCCAAGCAGAAAGCTCCTTTTAAATTAGTAAGAGAAGAAGGAAAAGAAAAATTACTGTAATACTGGGTAATATTGTACCTGGGCTGTTCCTTCTCCTGAACCTGACCACTAGAAAGCAGTCCTCTTTGTCATGTTATTTAGAGTCAGTCTTAATTAGCAGTTACCTATTAAATGGAACAGCTGCAAGTGCAGCCACCCATTGGCTCCCGCGTAGCTTGACTTGCTTCTCTGTATTCTATCCTTACTGGGAGCCCACGAGCCCCCGGCAGCTGGAAGAAATACTGCAAGCAGGCAAAGCCGCTGGCAGGCTCGTGGTTAATCGCAGGGCTGGGAGGAGACTTGTAAAATAACTGCAAGTAAAGCAGGGAAGGATGCTCCTGTGAACTTCCTAAGCATGCTGAGGGGGAAAGGGGTGTTTCTGCAGGGATCAGCACAAATACGCTGTAGTAAGGGCTCCTATACTTTCCAAAGTGCTGTGTCTCCCCTCCTAATGGCTTCCAACCCCTAACTTTCTGTGATTCTGTGAAATGCCTACAAATATCATAAGGGTGGATATCAAGAGGATGGGGCCAGACTCTTTGCAGTGGTAGCCAGTGACACGACAAGGGGCAACGGGCACAAACTGAAGCCTAGGAAGTTCCAGCTGAACGTGAGGAAGAACTTCTTCACTCTGAGGGTGATGGAGCACTGGAACAGGTTGGCCAGAGAAGTTGTGGATTCTCCTTCTCTGGAGATATTCAAGACCCACCTGGACGTGGTCCTGTGCAGCCTGCTCTGGGTGACCCTGCTTCGGCAGGAGGGTTGGACTAGATGACCCACAGAGGTCCCTTCCAAACCATTCTGTACTACTACACCCCTGTGGCCTTCGAAAAGCCACTGCGAGGGGGTGGTTAGACTTGTCTCATTCTCTTAAACCCGATGCCTCAAAAGCCCCAGGAGACAGCGATGCCCAAATGCAGTGCAGCATGTGCGTGCTTGCAAGACTCCTGTTGTACTTACAGCCCCCTTAAAGAACAGAGTACGTACACGCTTCAGAACCCGCCAGTACATTTCCTCTGGCCAGGAATAGCTGATGAGTAATACAAAGCAGCAGAAGTAATAAATATTAAAGAGCTGGAAAATGTTAAAGTGCACGGGCAGTGGAGCTGACATGCACTGTGGGTGTGAAGTGCAGAGATCGTCTGTGTGCACCTTGCTTTTTATCCTTTCGTGAAAGAAGGAATGTAGAAATAAAAGTTGCCATTATTTTCTGTTAATAGTGTGTCAAAAGGCATCAGGCATTTCAGCGAGCTTCTGATCTCATACCCCATTCCTGGCCTCATCCCCTTTATGGGCACTTTATGGGTCCAAGCAATGGTTTTCCTGGTGTGATGTGTGTGGACCAGTGGAGACACAGCCAGTGGGAGGAAGCAGATACGACACCAAGCACCTGAGGAGCCTGTGCAATGATGAGGTCTTGTTTCCCAGGAGACTGCATGGCTAAAAGATTGCAGATTTGGATTAAGCATCTCATGGTGGGTGAACTGAAGGTGACATGTGGCAGTTCCTGAATGGCATCCAGCTTGGCCATCACAAAAGGTCTTTGGAGTTGAGGCATCAACTCTTGGGTCCTGCAAATGCTCTGAACTCCTTCCTGCCCCTCTCAGCCTGTAGTGTGGCTGTTTCCACACGGTGACAGGAGTGAGATGCCATTTCTGTGCTGGAGTTGCCTTCCAGTCCCCAGCTGATACCAAAGATCCCTGCTTCTCCCACCAGGTATAATGATATAAGAGCCATGGGGCAAAGATCTCCCAGTTCTTCCCCCACCTGTCTGGAGCCAAAATGGCTGTGAAGACCTTTCTACCCCCTTTTTCAGGTCCCCATCAGGGTCCATATCAAGGTGCAGCTGGATGGGGCTGACAGTGGCAAGACGACAAGGGTTAAATTCTTTCCTAGCAGGCTGGGAGGACGTGTGTGATTTCTTAGAGCTGTGAGCACCCGGAGAGGAAGGCAGGCCCTTGCTAATGTATGCACAGCTTCTGCGAAACTAAAAATAGCTGGGATCTGAGCCTGTTCTTCCAGGATTTCACAGGCACTCACCCAATTTTTAGCTCCTTCTTCTCAAACGGATGGCAAAGCGAAGGCGACAGTCTCAACCCTCGTGCAAAGCCTCTGCATCGGGAGCCTTGCTCCAGGGATGCCTTTGGCCCCTGCGGCACAGACGAGCCGGGGACGTGCTGCTGAACGTATAGTCCCAGGTTGGTGATGGTCCCTTGCAAGGCTGGGGTGGACCCCAGCGTTCCAGACCACTGCTGACCAGCTCCTGGAGGGTTTGCTGGTCCCAAGGAGCCCTGGAGCTTTGCTTTGCAGAGGCATGTGTTGGGAAGGGGATGCAAGAGATGGGGAGAGCACGCTGCAACCGGCAGCAAGCCTACAGCTTTGACCTGGCAGCTCTGCAGCAGGCAGGGGCTTTTTTTCAGCCTCACCAGGTCCTCAGGAATCAGTCCCCCTTTTTCTAAGCAGAGTCCTTTCCCCAGAAACTGCTCCTGGCTGGTGTTTCTCTGGCGTGCTGTTAAAAAAAACCTATCACTGGCAGAATCTCTCCTGGAGCATCCACCTCCTCAGCTCTACAAAGCTACCGTCCATGGAGTTTGGGAGAGGCTTTGCTGTACAGAAAAGTCTTGTCTAGTGATTTCAGGTCATGCTTCACCATCAGCAACCTTGAGATGGCCAGGGAGAAAATAAATACTATAAATTCAGTGAAAACCATCCTAGAATCCGTATTGGTTCCCGTATCAGTTCCCCAATCTCCCAGCGGGATACGTGACCCCCTCATCTTCCCCCAGCCTGGGCATAGGAAATGTTTCTCTCTGAGCAAGGGGACCAGCTCCCAGTTGTGTTCCTCTTTGGCTCTGGGGTCCACAACCATTTTTGAAGGTTTAGACCACAGGCAGCCTGCTGCTTGTGTTCAGATATTTGGACCTGCTATCCCAAATTGGTTTTTTCAATTGCTCAAGAAGTGGAAAACCCTGGGAAAAGAAATCCACCACATTATGTCTCCATCTCCACGGGACTCACAGCTAGTTAATGCCATTGCTTTCCCCTCAGCTCCTTGGCATCCTCCACCAAGGGGTCTCGGGGGCTTGCAGAGAGCCACGAGGAGATGAAGATGTGTACGCCTGTCTTTGACTGACCTCCCAGAACAATGCAAACCTCTCCTGAGACATCCTGTGGCTCTTGTGAGTCCACGTGATGCCAAATCACCTCTCAAGACCATCTGGGTTAAGTACTGCAATGTAGCCCATCCTATAGAAAGGGCAAGGTGACTGTTCCCATATGTCCCTGTAGCATCATGCCCTTGAATACTCATATTATGGGAGCCCACAGGCATTTCTCTGGATTTTCCCTGAAACTTCCCTTGCTTGGAGCCAGGACAAGTCCATCAGAAGACCTCCGCTTGCTTTCAAGGCCTTCAGCTGCATCTGTTCCTGTTGGGCTTGCTGGACTAGAGACCAGTTTTATTTTCAAAAGGAGAGCCCTGACATTAAACCCTATTAGCTCAAATGCACTTTAAGCAAAAATTCAGTCTGAGTTCAACTGCTTTCTTTCTGTGTAAAGATATTTAACAGCTTTGATTTAAAACAGAAGGCTTTGCCAGAGGCGATAGCACTAGGTGTCGGAGCATACTTCAAGTAAATAATTATGTGTAAAATAGGAAAGGGATTGGGGCTTAAGTATTCAGAACTAATTTGGAGGGGGGAATCTGTGATAAAAGAGGGCATTTGGCTCAGTCCTAGGACGCAAGACCATCCCACTTGTGACAGATGCTATGACATGTCTCTGCAGCACCCATCACTTGGATACCCTCTCCAGCAGCCCCTGCTACCCTACCTGCTCCTTTACGAAGCACGAAGATGCTTCCCACATTAAAATCAAAAAAGAGCATTCATACCCGGGTGCTAAAGAGATCTTTGGAGTTTTTTTTTCCTGTTTTAGGACTCACAAAATAATTGACAAGTGAAAACACAAACATGATTTCTATGAGCCTGGCTTGAAACTGTAGTAGCTCCCGCTACAAAGCTATTCTCTGATGCTGTATTGATTTAACGAGCAAAGATCTGGAAGCAGGGATTCTGCAATCTGGATATCCAGGGAAGTCCCACAGCCCACGGGACGCAGGCAAAGAGAGGCTGCCTGGGCAGAGCCACTTGCAAAATTGCGGTTGTAATGAATATACCAATGACATATTCATGACTCTTTTTGCAAATAGAGAAATGCTAGCCATGCTTTGGCTAAGCATGGCTATATCAGTAACGCCCCAGATTTGGGAAAGTTTGAAAATTAGAGCCAGAAAGTGGGGCTGTTTAGGGCTAGCACTTTCTAATGATTTCTTTCTCTTTTGCTGGTTGTGATCCTTCAGTTCGTGAGTCAGGGACAACTACTCTGCACCTAGGAAAGGAGAATAGTCACAAAGGTGAATCCCAGAAACATCCCCCAGACTGAGCAACACAGATACGGGCAGCTCACGCTTTTTTGGTCTCTGGAGTTTAGCTGCAGTGATGCCCTTGCCCCAGTTTTCTGCCCCGCGCATCTGCTGGAGGTTGTGACCCTGGTGTCTGTCAGCAGGATGAAATGCACACCTGCAACTCTGCTATGTGGTCTCACAGCCCCAAACATCCGCTTAAACCTTCAGTAAAAAAGGAATTGAAAAAAAGACCATGGATGATGTCCCAGAGGAGGTGATATAGGTGTATGCCCCATTCAGCTGGCATTGCAACCAAAACAATAATTTTAGAGGAGCTGGGAACATTACTCTGAAATTATCAATCACAGCTCTGTGTCTTGTGTGTCAGAGCCCCCAGATTATCAACCACAAATTAAACCAGCCTGTAAACACCAAAGCTGCAGGAACTGGATCATAAAAATCCTGCAGCATCATTATTTTATTGTCTCTCTCCAACTATTTGATGGAATTGACTCCTTTCAAGGAGGGATTGATTTGTAGACTTCCTTTAAATGGTGAAAATGATCTCAGGCTGAAAATCATTTCTGCAATGATTGTGGTTAAGTGCTGGAACAGGTTGCCCAGAGAGGTTGTGAAGTCTCGATCCTTGGAGGTTTTCAAAACTCAACTGCACAAGGCCATGACCAACCTTCTCTAACTTCAGAGTCAGAGGAGAGGCTTGCTCCAGAGACCTCCAGAGGTGACTTCCAACCTAAATTATTCTATTACTCTGTGATGTGATCCTCCCCAATGTACAGTTTACAAAATAAATCAGATGCCTCTTTCATGGTTGGTGTATAGCGAAGCCATCTGTGCTTTAAAACAGCCTTAAACTAGCTTAGAATATGAAATTATTACAGTTTCTCCTGCACAGCAGAGGACTGTCACTATAATTCTTTCTAGCAGATATTTCAGTTGCAAATAGTATGTTGCAAAAAGCAAGACTTTCTAATATAAATGGACATTCAAGTATCATCCCCTCTCAAATATGTGCATTTAAAGGATAAGGTTTTGAATTCGCATAAAGACCACTATTTTCCCTGAAGTGGTGGTTGTGATGTCTATGAACTCGAGGTATTCAGAAAGTGACTTGACTTGACCCTTTGGCTTTAAAGGGAACAGATCTTGGCTAATGCTTCTGAGAATCTCACTCTCAGAGAATTTTTCAAGCAGGGATAGGGAAATAACAAGCCAACAGGAACATCTGGATGCTAGAAAACTTGAAAAGAGGTTGAAGCAGACACCAGTACGGTTTAACTCAAAGATATTAATATAGGCCAATTAATCCAATTTTTTCACCTTGATGAAATCACTGTTGTGTAATCTTGTTGTGAGTGACTCCTAAGCCTGATCCTGCATCGCAGTGATGTTGTGATAAGTTAGAAGGTGGATAAAGTCTCATATTGGAGCTCCAGGGTCAGCACCGAGATGACAATAAACTCTGTGTCCGAAGAAGGACGGTGTCCTTCCATGACCTACTCGTCTACAGCACTCATTAATGATGTCATGCCACCCATTTAAGCTTTTTAAGTGTCTCTAAGGCATGGAATAAGCTTGTTTTCTGTTCAGCGACATTCGCTTCCAATAAGCAAGACAAGGCATGGTAAGGAGATTATTAATTGTTAAATAGGAGTTGATAGAAGCAATTAACCAAATAAGGGGTAGTTGTACACTGAAGTGTGTTTACAGGGCAGGAGAGAGCCGAAACTCCATGAATGCACTTGTTAGATATAAACCACATCAAGAAATGCCCAAAGTAGCAAGATTTCAGAAAGCTCTGAGAATCACAATTCTGAAAATTAGGACCTGTCAAGATGATGAGAGATTTAGTCGTATGTGGTTGGGGTGATGTATCAGGATGCTGGATGAAAGGAAGGGTTTGTGCACTGCTTGCTTAGTCCTGTGAGAAGACTTAAGGTGCCCTGTCTTGCTTTTGAGATGGCAAGTGATCTTTTCCAGTTTAGCAATGGTCCCCAGTGTGGTTTTGGCCCAAGACAACTAGCAGTGGTGTAAATGTCCCGCACACCCTTTGAGGATTAACGCAGTCCAGGAACCATCCCCCAGGGGCAGTTTGGATGCAGCCCCTTGTTCTGGAGGAATTTGATGCCGTGGAAGCAGCCAGATGAATCTGTGGTATATCAGCACCTGGATGGGGCCCATAGCTGCTGCTTTGATACTCGAACTAGGAACAATAATTATCCATCTGTGAATCCTTATCACTAACTTGCAACGTTATAGCAAAGAAAAAAAATCACTAACAAATGTTGATATTGAGCACGTTAATTGTGATGGTAACTGTAAGTTTGATTTCGATTTTTTTAATAGACAGCATTTTACTTTCATGCTCCCCTGTTGCTTGAGCGCTGCATCTTATATTCCTTTTATATCTGTTAGAATGAAAATAATTCATTAAAATTAAAAAAGCGGGCCAAAGCCGCAGCTGGTGTAAATTGCTAGAGCCCTGTGGATGCCAGCTTGCTCCAGCTGAGATCTGGCCTTACATAACCTCATTTTAAGGGTATGTTCAGGCAGCCTCCGCTGCAAGCCTTCCAGCCGAGCAGTTCCACATGCCCTCATTTCCTCCCTTCCAAGGAGTGGGCTTTTAATCTGTAAACACCCTCTAGTGCATAAGGATAATGGTCCCTTGCAAGATTTAGCAGGAGTGCCTGCGGCGAAGACGGCGAGAGGGCGAGCCGTCAGTTGAATAACTCACCCCATCCCACCCCTCTTCTTCCAGGAGTGAGCACTAGGAAGAACATTGATGCCATGGGATGGTGAGGGAAATAGTGTCCATCCATATGGTGTGCGTTGCTACCTTGACACCTAGGGCATAACCATGCTTCTATAGTGCCATGGCAAAGTAGGGTTGTGCAGAGAGAAGCAGAGGAGGTTAGTGAGATGGTGGGAAGGGTTTCTTGCTGGTCTTGATAAATCCTCCTCATCCAAGGGAGCATGTAAGGTGCTGCAAGTATAAGTTGCAACCTACTCAGTGGAGTTAATTTTCTGAGATCCTCCTTTCCCTACGGGTCCACTTCTGGCTTCTCAAGCGTGCTTTCCCATTTTTCAAGCTATGGTTTGCTTCTCTGAAGGCTGTAGTAGGCTTGGCTGTGCTTAGTCAAGAAGAGTTTCCCAACATGGAGTTGCTGGGAGTGGACTGACTACCTCAAATCGTCTTTCTTTCCACCTTTCCATATAGCTGTACTAGCCAACTAGGCAATTCAAGGCCTGCTTATGGGCACTGTAACCTCATCATGCTGCTAAATTGTTAGTATAATTACTAGATTGGTCAAGGCTTACTAGCACTCTCCCTAGTAATCATAATCTGAGCAGGGTTCAGGACTCCAGAGGGGCCGGGGATTGTTCCCAATGGAGCCACCTTCAGTGAATGTTCTGAGTATGAAGGTGGCTACCTGGTTTTGGAGGATGAGAGAGTTAATTTCTATGGTCAGTCTAGGCCCATTGGCCTCAGGAGAAGTGATCAGACCCATGTCCTTTGTTGACTATTGTAGATATAGTCTGAGACTCCTGACCTTGGTCAGCTTGTAGTTGTGTGTGAAAGGCCATCAGGACTCTTCTTTGCTCAAAACATAGCCCAGGCCCTGCGGTGATGTGCTTTTCCATGGTCCTGCAACCCTCTTACACATCAGCATCCTCTGCGTTTCAAGCCAGCCTGTTGCCTTAGGCATCCTCCTGCACCTTCTGCTGGTGATATTCAGAGCTACCTCTGTAAATTGAACAGTACCAAGGCACAGGAATAATCCTGTAATAGTTCACCCCATTAAATTGTCAGCACAGTCTCTGGCAATTTTGGCCAAGGCCAGCTTGCATGGACATAGCTGCCTGGAGTTGAGTCATGCCGGTTGACCAAGGACAAAGGCTGGTCTTTGGTCTGCTTTGTTTGATGATACAGAGAGAGCCTCCAACTGCATAATCCTATCTCTGGACATTTCTGCTACAGTCCTTGCTGAGACTGCTGAGCAGCCTCTCTCATCCACAAAGCATCTTTTTCCACAGTACTTCGGGTGGGTATTTTTTTTAGAGTAGGAACATCTCCTCTCCTCCCTCCTGGTGGCATCCCAGGGCTCTCTCCAAAGGTTATTTGACCACATTTCTGGAGCCAATGGCTTTGGCTCCTAAAAAACGTATTTTGGAGCAGGGACAGCAGTGACTTTGCCCCACGCAGTTTGTGTGTGCTACTGCAACATACACAGTAAATAAGCGTGAGAGTAATTATACCAACAGGAATTCTGGGAACCCTGCCAGAATGGAGGGGACAGCCAATCCTTTGTGCATTTAAAGAAAATTGCCCTGAATGCCCCTCCCAACCCCAAATTAGTTCTATCTCTTGAAGCCATGATGAGACTTTGAACTAAAAATACATGCATACACACAAATACACACACTCGTATATAAAAATAGCCAGCATGCAAAAAATAAAAAGCCCAAAGTTAGGCTCCTGTATCCAAAATTAAGCTCTTAAATAAATCAATTAGCCTGATTTTCAAAAGCACAGAGCAGTGAATGGCTTTCACTGACATAAGAGGAAGCATCGTGTTGCTAAAGATTGAAGATCAGGCCTGAATATGGATTTGAAAGTCTAATTATAGAATCCTGTTTGCTACCAGCTTGGCCAAAAACAACAAATTTCAGGTGAAATGACATTGATTTTTTTTTCCCCCTCAGAGTTTGTCTACACTTAACCGGTGTTAGTAAAGGTAGGAAAAAGCCCTCAAACAAGTAAACGAAATACCACAAAGAAATAGGTACACTGGAATAAAACTGCTCACACCAGTGCTGTACATTCATGTTCGGAAATCCAGTTAAGCATTACCAGTGTTACAGCTGGGTGAAATTTTGCACTGATTCATTAGACAGGTATTTATTAGTTGTTGAAAGCCGACCAGCTGGCCAAAATTATGCCAAGGGATTCCCGAGGTCATAATCCCTCGTGACAATTGTATAGGGACATATTTGTCCTGCTGAGTCATCCAGTGCAGATCAACTTGGGCAGGGCTGGGCTGTATGAAGTATATGAAAGTCAGGAAAGTATGTGCACACTGGGTGGAGGACCATCAGCAAGCAGAGTGGTACTCCACTCATAGGTTGCTGTTGTGGTGTTTAGAGGCTGGAGACAGCACTAAAAGATCTGGGTTCTGCTTCCAGAAGACTTTGGGAGAGCCCTTTTGGTGCTCTGTGACTCAGTTTCCCCACCTATGGAAGGGCCACAATACAGCTGAACTTTGCAAAAGTGTGTGGGCTCAACAGCCAAGAGAATCTGGTGTCACTGTCCTTGCAGTTCTTCTGGCTATTGGTGAAGGCAGAACCAGGACATTACATTTATCCAATGCTTTTTTACGTCCTTTTATGTGTGCTGCGTCCATGAATAGGTGACGGGCCCTCTCGCTGTGGCCAGTTAGGAACGTTCATGCTTAGACTGTGTGGATGGTGGTGAACCCCCAGAGATCAAGGAGAAATCATTGCAGGACGTGGTGTCCCTTCTGCTGGTTTCTTCTTAATCTTTTTGAGTGACTGAGTGCCATTGCTATAGTTTGGTTCTACCAACTTGGAGCACTTGGAAAAGTAAAGACAGTCTGAAAAATAACCAAAAACTGTAGACAGCTGGTGGGGACTGCAATGTGGAAGAGTAGAGGTCTAGCATGTGTGAGCTGTGAGAAGAGATTGAAAGAAATAGGGGTTTTTTTTGTCTGGAGAAAAGATGACTGAGAGTTTTGCATGATAAATAGGTGCAAACAGGCAAAAGACTGCTGTGGGGTGAAAATGAATGAATTCTTCTCCTTGTCCATGGCTCGGATGATGATAAATTAGTGGCTTAAGCTGCAGAAGAAGAGTTTAGGTTTCGCGTACTAGCAGGAATGGGAGATCCTGGGAAGCGGAGGCCGTGCAAGACTACAGGACAGATTTGCTAAATATCCCTTTGGCAGAGATGATGCCGTCTTTGCCCAAATGCACTTGGGCAGCACCTTATAGGCAGCACCGGCTTGGTTTTCGGTGGCCCTGTGTCACTGATATTACAAAAAAACAGTTGCATGCTCTTTTTCTCTGCTTTGTCCTTGAGCCATTGCAACTCACTCTCCCCAGCTTTGCCCTCCCAGCTAAACTACGTCTATTTAATTTCTCGCACGCGTGAAGGGAAGGCAGGATTCCCGTGTCATCCTGCAGCTTCTGGGCTTGGGTGCTTCCAGGGAAATGGCGAGCGCAAGCAGTGGCCTTGGGCATGTTGGGGGGTGGGAGGAGGACGGGTGTCCACGGGAGAGTGGGTAGTCCACGGGCATTTCCACCCCACTCGGGCTCTGATGGGGATGTCACACCAGTGTCCCCAGTGTTGCAGGTGACTGGCGTAGCGTTTCCTCGAGCGTCGAGCCCCATCTGGTGGCTTTCCTGCATCGTTTTCTGTGTCCTTGTGTCTTCTTTCGGGATTTTTCATCTCCTGTGCTTGCGAACCGCGAACAGGAAGGAAGGACAAGGTGCTGGAGAAAGGGCAGGGCTTGCAGAGCTACCTCTGCTTCTCTCCCAGCTCCTTGTCCCCAGCTGTTATTTGGAGACACAGAGGATGTCGAGGCTTATGTCCTTTCCTCCTGCTCCTCCTTGCTGTGCAGTCTCGCCCTGCGTGGCAAAGGATGATCTAATCGTTTTGGCGAAAGCCCAGTTTGTGCTGAGCCCCTCCCAGAGCCTCCAGAAGGCACTTCATCCCACCGTCATGCTGGCATCTGCGGTGGGACAGATGAACAGTCCAGGGAGGGGACATTTCTATCCATTGACTAGCTCAGATGACTAACTTCAGGGTCGGCGTTAGGTGAAACGATTCCCATCTCGAATTTCAGAGCACAAGGTTACAACCACCACTCAAGATAAGAAGGAAAAAGACACAATATTAGATCATTAATATCAGCAAGAAATAGAAAGGAACCTGTTATCAGTTGCTTACTTTCTTGAACGCTGTGAGTCCAGTGACATGTGGGCACCTTGGGCAACTCTGGCTTGATCAGCTCCATTTACAAAGGTTGGCTAAATGTTCCCTGAAGGGAAGTTGTGTCCCCAGGGTGAGGTTTCCAGGTCTCCTTGCATGCCTGATATGGAAACAGAGGTGACAGAGCAGTACCTGTCCATGCAAGAAACACCTGCTTTTCGTCCAACGTTGCTCAAAGTCTGAATAGCTGACCGGTGGCAAGCTGTGGCTTTTTGCATTTGTGGGTCATGCGTATGCTCAAGGTGAAGGTGGTGTCTCGTTGCTCCACCTGTGATGCAATAGGGTCATATCTCGGGGGTCCGTGAGGGAAGCTCCTTACTAGAGTGCTGAAGGGGCTTAGATGATCTCCTCCTTAGTAGCTTCTCCTCTTCTCATCATGAGAACAAAGTGAGGGAGCTGTTTTCGTGTGCAAATACTTCATGAGCATCTTCTACCCCCATGCTTCACATTTGGGTGTTGCAAGTGAAAGGTTTCGCACTCCTGCAGTACAGATGGTATCAGAGCTGTGTAGACACTCCACATTCCATTTCACCCAGACAACCTCCCTCTACCCATACAGCTGGCCTGCAGCCCTGTCCCCCTCGGGTTTTGATGCATGCCCAAGTCTCACGCTCGGCTTTTCCTCCTGTTTCCTGCAGGTATATCCGAACTATGTACCTGGGGATCCAGAGTCAGAGGCGGAAGGAACACCAGCGGCGTTTCTACTGGGCTATGATGTACGAATATGCAGACGTAAATATGTTGCGCCTCCTGGAAACTTTCCTCGAGAGCGCCCCTCAACTGGTGCTACAGCTCTGCATAATGATCCAAAAGAACCGTGCAGAAACATTACCATGTAAGTGGCCCTCTTGTCCCCCCCCCCCCC
>Ga0065711_1009609_pt1 | contig 16929 bp, 12 predicted proteins | sample Hoacrofraction12_FD_59098 | JGI IMG/M metagenome (GOLD analysis project Ga0065711, IMG submission 59098) | Hoatzin crop microbial communities from Cojedes, Venezuela - Epithelial fraction 12 v2 (version 2) | ecosystem: Host-associated > Birds > Digestive system > Esophagus > Crop | place... | reverse complement strand
GGGGAGTCAGCGGCCTTCCCCGACCGAGCGAGCGAGCTGCCCGCCCAGCTCCCGGCGCGCAGCGCGGCCGCTTGGGGCGTACCAAGGCGCGGCGGGGGGCGGGGGGAGTCGGGCGCCGCCGTGAGGTCGGAGAGAGAAGCGACCGACGGGTGTTGTCGTCCGGACGTGTTACACGGGGCCGCGGTCGCCTCGGCCTCAGACGCTCAGCGACCGCCACCGGCGGCCGGGCCGCGGCCTGGGGCCTGCTGCTTGCGGCCCGCTGCTTGCGGCGTGCCTGCACGGGGAGCTTCAGAGCAGCGGGGTCTGAAATGAGGGGCTACGCGGGCTGATACTGGGGGAATTAAAAATAAACAAAAAAAATAAAGCTTAGAAATCCTACCTGGAGGTTTCTGAGAATTTGGCCACTGTAAGCGCAGTTCCACATCTAGAGCATGTACTGCTGATCGCTACCGTGCTGCCGTGCTTGGCGAACGTAGTCAGGGAAGAAAGAGAGGGTGTATTCCAATAAGCTTTGTACTGGTTTATTTGCTTTTTAAAAAAAAAAAATCAGCTTCAATTAAAACAGTACGCAGGCACGGCGAAACAGAGCCTCCAGCTGGGAATTAAAACTGACTTCGGTCCCTGGCTTCGTTACCAGCTGCCATGAATGCCCAAGTCCCAGCTTTTGTCACCGCTGGGGCAGGAAGGGCAGGAAGGCTCCTCCCTGCCCCAACACCGTGCCTTGGTTCCTCAGACAAAACCATGCTTCTGTAAGGTTAACACCATCATCTCATCTATTATTATTCTTCTGTTTAAAGGTATTTTCCTCTTTAAAAAGCCAAACACAAATCAAAATGGCTCACTGTGTACCGTTTAGAAATTCACTTTGAATATGCTGGCATCCCCTTTGACTCCTGAATGTCTGAGAAGACCAGCAACCAGTTTCATGTCAGCCCTGCTTCCTGCCTTCAGCCAGCTTCCTGTGACTTGAGGGCAGGTAGGCTTCACATACAGAAGTTCATAAAACTTGTTTTTAAAAAAAAAAATTCGTCAGACCACCACCCCACCTACTCCTGCAGCCTACTCTTGCCACTTCTGGACGTTATTTCCCTTTCTCTCCCCCCACCCACAGTCACAGAAGAGAATCTGATATGGACAAAGCCAGAACATACGCAGAGGTAAAAATACAAATTTTATTCAGAGCACTTAGTGTATTTACAATAGAAAGTTTCTCTCTGAGCAAGGGATGAGAGACTAAAATAAAAAAGTCCACGTTACAAATGTGTGGACAACCTGCACCTGATGCAGGCTAATTGATTTTTGCTACTTCTGCTTGACCCAGGGTAATACCCGTGAGACCGCGATGGCGAGAGCTTGGAGATGGTGCCGAACGGCTCTCACACCCAAGCAGCAATCACAGAATGCAGTCCAGGAAGTAGTGTGAAGTTATTCAACAGCTGCTAAAAAAAATAATATGTATGTACACACACACAGTCCTATCTGCCGTTAGATCAGATTCAGCGAATCGTTCGGACATGGATTAGCAGGTGACACAAGCCTGTGGACCTGTCTGGAAGCATCGATTTGCAGAGGCACTCACACTGCCAGGTACACAGGCACCTGCTCCCCCAGACGCACGCTTTCCTTTCCCCCCTGCACCTGGACAAACACGCAGGCAGGTGTTTCCTTAATGCTATGTTACATGGTTTCCAGGTACAGGGGAAAAAAAAACAACCTTGAGAAAAAAGCACCAACCCTGGCTGGCTCGAAATTCTTATTCCCCTCGAACCTGAGGGAGACGGGGGACGTGGGAAGGATAACGCCCTCCCGTTCCTCACGCAGCCAGCACTTCTGCACCTCCATGACTGTCCTGCCACAGCTGTAACGGGCTGGCACCGGGAGGGGGCAATGCTCTCCCGCTCCCTGAAACCGGCCCGTCCTCCCACCACTTCCCTCGAGTCAGAGTTGGCAATCGAAGGGCTGCAATGTGAGCCAGTTCCACTGTCTGATCTTGCAGAAAAACAGATCTGCAAAAAGTGAGGGAGTACTGCACCATCCGAACAGCCAGCTGAACCAAGTCACCCTACAGGTTCACCCACTGCGTGGTGGGTGGAGCACCTGTTTCAGCAACAACTTGTCCATAGAGTAGCTGATCTATCAAGTCACTCTGAGCTCCTGTTTTCATCTTGGTCAGAGTCCACACACCACTTCCTTTATGAGATGCTTTCCCTCCCTGGGAAAAGGTTTAGTTTAAAGGTGCTGAACTACATGGTGGTTGAGAAGCGAACCTCAGCCTTCCTCCATCATCTGCTGCTGTCTCCAACAAACCCAGCTGAGGAGTGTCAGAAAGACAGGGAGGTATGGGAAAAGGAAGACAGGAAAGGAAGGGAGTTATGATCCTCTCTTAACAGTCATGGCAAGGGCAACTAAGGCAGAGATAGATTAAAGATGTCTGTGGAGGCTGCAAGGTTGTGGAGAGTTCTGGTTCAACAAAGCCTCTTGAATAGCTTCACTGCAGCCACTCAGCTCCATCTGGTTGAGAACACAGCTGATGTGCTCCACAGTTGCAGCATGGCCCATCTGCAGTTTCCACAGTCTAAGCATTTCATACTGGGCGTCTCGAAAACACCGATGCTCCATCTCAGTTCGCTCTAGATCATAGTCGCTCAGACCCAGACGCCTCACAAACTCTTTCCACCGAGATGGCAGTACGTGATCCACCACAGTGTAGAGAATAACAGGGTCTGTGAAAAGAGAAGAAATAATGTGTGAGAACCAGGATTCTGCAGCCTCAAGGAGAATGTGAGTGCTGGATGGTGCCCTGGGACCATGCATTGCCCCATACTGTTCAGGTCTTCTACAGAGCAGTCACACAGACTCGTGTGATGTCCAGACTTGCTCTTATCCCTCAAAAAGCAAGGGGAATGCTTCTATATGCTCTTGTGTAAGGTTGTGAGCAGAGCTGAGCACACGTGCTTAGAGCCTTGCTGCCACATGTTCCTGCCAAAAGAACACTCTGGGTCACCATCCTCGAGGCATTAAGACTGACGGCATGTCACCACATATGACAATCCATTAGGCTGGCAGGGAAAAAGGACAACAGAAAGGCCTTGTGTAGATGTTTAGAATGTACAGGCTCTGGGCACACTTCTGCCTTTGTGCTGTGCCATACACAAAGTATACACACAGGTCACGTACACCAGGTAAGGTCTGTCCAGCATCCTCCTCGCTGCATTGCACCATCAGGTTCCCATCTGCCTGGGGAAGGAGGGAAGGATGGGGGAGTTTCACTTACTGTCTGGAAGCTGCGTCCTCCTGGCAGGTCTCACACAGTCTGGTAACTCCTGCGAACTTTGCGGCGGAGGCGCAGGTGGTGGTGTTGCATTCACTGACAATTCTGTTTCCTTCTGGGACTCGGGAAGAAGGATGCAAATTTCACTTTTTCTTACCTCAACCTGAAAGACACATTTTCTTGGTCCAGAATCACTCGCAGCAGCACAATACACCTGTCTCCTTCAAGGAACCACTAGCTTTATATATTAAAATTTATTCAAGATAGGTGGGGATCAGGTGCTGAAGTTTTAATTCTTCCTGTATGCCTTGTCTGAGCAGAAGGCACCAAGCATTTCTTTCCAGCAGAACCCAAGGAGTTTAACCCTCTTTTGGCTCAAAAACTGGTAGTCTGAAAAAAATACTTCTATACAAAATCAGGTAAGGCTGGGACCCACCACCACCACCCTTCTAGAAGCTCCACATGCCACCTTTCCCATCAGCCTTCTCTGTAAGGCTGTGGAAATCCCACCTCAACTACTGCTTGGGCCCTCTTAATTGCAGAACAACATTGGACCTGAGAAAACACTGTGAAGCAGCACTGAGAGGCTTGTGGGGTCAAGATCTGAAGTGAAGTAAAATTAGTTAAAACCTCCAAGCTTGGAGTATATAGGGAAAAAAAGGGATTAAGGCCCAGCTATCTGGAAAAAAAAAAAAAAAGCATCCAGGAAGAAAAGAGCAAAAAGCCAGGAGTTTGAAAAGCATCCTCTAGAAGAGGGGAAGTAGAATGAAGTAGAATGTTAATGGCTCCACCTCTACAGAAAGAGACTTCTGAATTAAACAGCCCTAATACTCAACTCATTTGAAAATACAAGGCCTGAAAACAGCCCATGGGGAAAAAAATATTACTCTGGATCCCAGGCTAACATAGTTGAAAGCAGAATGAAAGCTCTTCTACCCATCAGCTTTGCTCACCTCAGATACTGGTTCCTTGGTTGTCTGTGGCAAAGAAACTTTAAATGAAAAAAAGAACAAAGAAAGTAGAAATTATTTTCACTTCCTCTCGTCCCAGAGGAAACAGGAAAGCAGCTATTCACAATCCTGCCCTCAAAAAGGCTTTATAGCAAAATACACGTCCCAGCAACGAGCTCACACGCACTTCCAGTCACAGCTACGGGCATGGCTGCAGAGTTGTAAGAACTGCACCAGTAAGCTTAGCTATCGAGTTCTCGTGTTCCTCTGGCCTTGCAGCAAAGCAGAGCGACAGGATCCCACTTTTTCCCCTCACATCTGCACACATTCACACACACACAGAGAATGATATCTGTCCCAATTAGTATCACTGCATATGCTGCTGTACTCACCACAGGAGTAGAAAGATGATGCTATCCCATTTTTCTGAACCAGCTTCACTACTTTATTTACAATGTAGAGGACAGAGATAACTCCAAATATTGCAACGATGATGCCAAGGACAAGGTTCCCATCTGGACAAAAGGGAGAGGGCAAATGAGTGAGGGAATCAAAGGAAGAGGTAAGTGCTAGAGGAATAACAGCAAGTGAAGATGTGCAAATGGTAGGGAGAAAAAGAATAATGGTTTGAGAGAGTGGAGAAAATAACACTTTACAAAAGGCATTAACAGAACAAAAGCCCACCCTGGAAAGGTTCCACTGTCCCTCAGTTCCACCAGTACTTACTCAGCCCAGATGAAGTCGGTGAGGTAGTCACTGGGCTATGACACTGCAAGCAGTCTTCTCCAGTGCAGCTGAAAGAGCAAATCAGAGAGGTGAGAATGCATGAAATGAAACACCAGCCATTAGCGACAATCCTACGTAACAGGCAAGTCAAGATGAGCCTGCACTGCAGAGCAACGCAGTGCGGCTAGTGACTTTGGGTTCTTAGTGGGCTGATACCTACACATAGAAGACCAGGGGTGTCAGAGGGGATTGCCCTCTGATTTGCCCCAGAAAAGCAGAATGTTGTAAAGATATGTCAAGATGGACAGAGCCTTCAGAAAAATCTCCTCCTCTGGTGGTGCCTGTGTCTGCTGTCTCTCCTGCTCAGTGGACAGGCATACACAGGAAAAAAGCTCACCTGTTGCAAGACTTGCAAACATTATTAAGTGTCAGGAAGAATCCAGGCTTGCACCTGCAAATTGTGTCTCTGTCCTTTGAACCTGTAGAGAAAAGAAGAAACTGTTGCCATAATCTGCACAGAGAAGAAAATAAAAGGAAAAAAATCCACTCCAAGATGGGGGAGATTATCCCTCTGAGCTTGGAGAACTGCTTCTGAAGAAGAGCAAGAAGATTCGGTCTGAGGACAGGGTTGGGGGAGGACAAAATAATAAAAAATAAGGGTACCACTGTCCTGGTAGGTCAGGGGCCTCTGTAGAGGCTTGGAAAGGGACTAAAATTACAGTGCAGCTGAAATTGGTCTAACGGATAATGACGGTTCCAGTGCAAAAGTGGGGAAAGTCACTCAAGTTCAAGCGTGACAGGAAGGGGAAATCACATTAGTCAGGCAAAGATGAGAGAGAAGTGGTCCCTAAGCAGCTGGGAGTGGTGAGGAAGTCAGTTCAGGGCAGGGAGAAATCACTTCAACCCACGGGACACATTCGCTTTTGTGATCTGCTATGCTGCGAGTGGAAGGGGTAAGAAATGAAAGAGCTGTTGCTTCTAAGGAAGTCACACTGTGGAGACCGAGTAACACAGGTGTGGGGGGGAGCAAACGAGAATAGTGAGGGAAGGAAATAAAAGCTGCATCAGGGAAGGGAAAAAGGTACTAGAACAAGCAGCATGTATTCTGTGGCAAGCAAGGGACAGGGCTAAAACAGTTCTACATCAGCCAAGAGGGAAGGAAATTGCTCAAGGACGGTGTACGATGATGACCCTCGAGGACAGGCATAAGTGCGGAAACAGAGAGAAAGGTTACCGAGCACCAGAGGGAACGCGTTCACCAGCGAGACAGCAAGCCTCACATTAGGCAGGGCAAGAGATGGGAAAGGGATCAGGAGAAGCAGAATTCATGAAGAGGGGACAGCTTTCGGAAAACAAGGTAAGGAACATTTACGGGAAATTAACAGAATTAGACTACAGCACAGAGGAGAGGGCAGCAAGCAGTATTTGATTAGGATCTCTGATTCCTGACTGGAGATTAGGCAGCTTGGGACAGCTAACATGGGTGCTTCTCCCACACGCCTGCACCATCCCCAGGTCACACCCAATGCCACTGGGTACAGTTCAGCTTTACCTGAGCAGCTCTTTACTTTAAAACGCTGCACAGTATGCTGTGGTGGTTCACCAGCCGACTGGCAAACAGTTCAGCTGGGCACTGGGACCAGTCATATTTTCAGCAATTGTACTCAAAGTGCTTCCAGCAGTTGCAAAGAGAAATACAATGACCATCAGGAGAAAGACAAAAATAGGAAGGCAAAGGGAGAATCTGCTCTAGAGCATCATAAAGACCTTGCTTCAGTACGTGCAAGGCAAAGGTACCAAAATTAAGTAGAAAATTTCTCCTCACAACAGCCCAAACCAAGAAAATGTTCAAGGACAAAAGGAAGGTAGAAACTGTGACAGAAAACAGGTATTGATGCCAAGGCAGGCAAAAAATGGCAGTCTTTCTGGGGAAAGGCAGCAGGCAATACCAAGAGTTGTTCCAAAACTACAATCACTTCAGGGCAAGGCATTGCAGGGTCCGGAGAGCACACAGAGGGCTGCTGATGTCTGCCCTAGTACAGTATATCCGTACTGGAGCCATATCCGTGCCATACTCACAGTTGGCAATAATCCCATTGACACAGGAGCTGCAGTTCCTACACTGGAAGAGATCGGACAGGCCAATCTGATATTGATTCTTCCGACAACCGCACACGGTATCTTGCTTTGGGGTGCAGGGGGACTCTACTATCTGCTGGAATTCTGAGGAAAGAAAGGAGAATTGATTATTCCAATCTCTTCCTTCACCTTCAGCTGACAGCATTGTTATGATAGCAGGTGTTGTTATCCCCTAATCTTCCCAGAAAAAGGCTAAAAAGGCCTGCAAACTGTGCCTCAGACTGTACTCATTTTATAACCCTTATTCCTGCTGCCCTAGATCTCTTCCTCTGCACTGTCCTTCTGCCCCTTCAATTGCTTACTTTTCCAAGCTTCCTCCACCAGCTCTCCATCCCCTCGAGCACCCAACCTGCCACTACCACTCATTTTCCTCAAATCCTACAGATAACTCACCTGCACGGCAACGTGTACACTGGAAACATTTAGACATGGTGTTATCAACAGCTGTGAACGTGCCATTAGCACACGGAAGACAGACAGGTGCCTGGTCAGGCTGATCACAGTCTTTTTCTTTGTAGGTACCTGCAAGAAAAATCACTTAACAGAGCTCTAACAGGAAGGCAAACGTGTTGTCATAGGGAGGATGGGAGTCACTGATTCCTCAGTGAAATTCTGATGGTGTAAGGACTGAGCATGCTTCCTCTCACCAGCATAAAGGACACTAACAGTCCAAAAGAGTCAAGGAATATGAATTTATCCAGGTAGGGACAGGTACCAAGGAAAGGGAGCGCTGATGTAGATGTAGGACTGAAACAGTTTATGGAGTGCTGGACAGGGAAATGCCTCTAAGGTGAAGGTCACTATTACTTATTTTACTTACCTGCATGGCACCTCATACAGCAGTGCGTCTCTCTGGGATGTAGGTATTGTCCCAGATGACACTGCACCTGCCTCTTTTCTCTCCTCACGGGGTTAGAGGGGTCTCTTCCATCCAAAGCTGCCCGATGGACTTGCAGTGTATATGGCACTGGAGAAATTTCTACAGATTCCTTCGTCAACATGCAGACAAATGTCAGGATAACCTGTAAATACAGAAGGAGAGGGAGAGAGAGGGAAAGAAACAAGGTAAGAAAACATCATATCCCCTTGCAGACAGTACAGCTGACTTCAGCACTTAAAATTAAATGTTATTATAACAGTGAGTTCAATTGACTTGACCAATTCTAGTATCAGGACCCTCCACAACAAAAGTGTGTGGGGAGATTATTTACAAAAAAAAACCCCAACAAACCGATGCCTGTCATCTGTGTTATTAATACACCATACAAATGTGACAAACTGGTTGTATATAAAGCAAGTAATTTTAATAATGTGCAATTTATGGATGGAATGCCTTGAAAAAGCTGCATCTTGCAAGAAAGTTACTCAAGAGCAAAGGAATCATTTTATTAAGGCAGGCACTAAGACAGACCATCCAGAAACAGTTTCAGAGAGAAGGCAGCATCCAGGACTTGCAGTTCGACTGAACAAATAAACGAAAAGGGAAGTTTGAAATAAGAAGGCAGAGGAGGATCTCACTGCTTGCAAAGTACAGAAAAGCTTCCAAAACTCCTCCTGAGCAAGCCAGCCCTAGAAACGTGGGAAAGTTTGGGTTTCAACTTCTCCCCATCAAACATACATTCTTCCTTTTAAACTGCAGCTGTTTATTCAGTCTGAACAGTCTGCCACAAAAATGTGCACTTTTTTCTTTTGTTACTTCCTTTAAGATTTACCTGTTATTCTTCATTTTAAAGATGACGATTGTCAAGAATTTTAACAGAAATATTAAGATTTGCATGACTATAAGTCTGTGCACACACACATGTACATACATGGGAAGGAACAGCAGAACAAAGGGTTAAAAGAACAGCTTGTACTAATAATGAAGGACACCATTCCATGGACATTGTTTTCAGCACACTATTCCCAGCAGTGAAATTGAGTAATGTGCTGTCTATGTCATGGCCAAAAGGTCTACATTCTGGTAAGACTGCAACAGAGATGACTTCAGCAGAAGGCCCTGCACTGGGAGGATGGTAACAAGATTGCAGCATATCACAGACACGATTCCTTTGCCTCTTGGCCCAACAGAAAAACAGACCCTAGGCATGATTTTCAAACGTGCATTCAGACAAGGAAAAAAAACCCCATACACTAACAAAAAGGTAGGGGGGAAGAAAAAAAAGAAAAAACAAAACCAGGAAACAACTTGGCCCAAGATTTACAGAGCCTGAAGTCAGCAAGTTTCTACGGCAAAGGCCCATCCCATACCAGGTGACGACTCCTGAAGGGTATGACGGACTTGTCCAAAAACTAGTTTGTAGTGCCATGAAGAACCCCAGCAGCACGATGAAGACTTGACAGCCAGTGTCCCTTGTCGCCTGCGTTGCATGCAAGTGATCCTGGCCACACTGTCTGGACATACACGTGTTGGCGCTTCTAAGTACGTCACGGAGAGTGTGTGCCAGTGTAGTCTGTGCATCAGATCATGCCAATGCATGAAAACCTACTAATTTTTTTGCAAGTAAATACAACCCTGCCCCATTCATACAATCTCACACTGAGTTTTACTACACTAACTTCCCTACATTGTAATGTTTTCCCAGCTTGCTTTTTTGAAAGTGGTAAGACGCCTAGGTGTACATGCACAGCTTCACAGTTCCATTTCTTTTTGTTTTTTCAGCTAGGAGAGCTATAGCAAAAGCAAAGTAAACCAATAAGGGTAAACCACAACGCTGATAGCAATATTGTGGTTGCAAACTTAAGAAAAGATATGCAGAACGAGATGGCTATGACAGCCCCATGCTGTCCTATTTCCCTCTCAAAATTAAAGCCTTAGGGGAGAAAGGTACATACAGGAAAGCAACTTCAAACCTCAGGAAGGATAGGACTCCGCAACTCTGACAAAGCAAAACCCCATTTTTCAGAGAGCTCTGACATACAAAGACATGTTCAACAGACCAGATGCTAAAATGGTGAACAAGAAAAAGAGAACCACATATTTAAATCGCTATTGTCTCAGACTTAATTAGCTGACCACAGGATAAATGCGAGCACTCTAACAACAATTCGGTAAGAAATAAAACTTGTTTCAGCAGCTGACAGTCTTACAAGACTGCTTGCTTGCAGGAAAATGGGTGAAAGATCATTCACGCAGATGGTCTGACAGCAACAATAATAAAATCCTGATTTACTTGCCAATGATTAATCTCCTGACATGGGAACATATACTGCCAGCCCTTAAGTCAGACAAGTCAGCAACAGAAACAGAGGAAAACATCAAAGATCAAGCCAAAAACACACATAAAATTGGCCAGATATACCTTCAAAACCAAAAGAAAACAGGGCAGGTGTTTTTCGTTTTTCAGATTAAGTGAAAGCTTGCCTGTAAGTGTAATCAGACCAGAGTTAACACACTATTACTAATCAAAATCTGAGGAACAGAGTCACAGACCACAAGTGACTCACAAACCAATGACTTGGCATTCCAGAAAAATCATTCACATGTCAGAAAAAAAAAAACACCACCATCTTAAGCATCTCTCCAAGCCATTCATCAGTACACTGATTTATACCAGTGACAGACTCAAAGTTCAGGAAATACATGAAATTAGAACAGACTATTTCAGTTGGAAGGGACCTACAACAATCATCTAGTCCAACTGCCTGACCACTTCAGGGCTGACCTGACGTTAAAGCACGTCGTTAAGGGCATTGTCCAAATGTCTCTTCAACACTGGCAGGCTTGGGGCATCGACCACCTCTCCAGGAAGCCTGTTCCAGTGTTTGACCACCCTCTCGGTAAAGAAACGCTTCCTGAAGTCCAGTCTGAACCTCCCCCAGTGCAGCTTTGAGCCATTCCCACGCATCCCATCACTGGATCCCAGGGAGAAGAGCTCAGCACCTCCCTCCCCACTTCCCCCCAACCCCAGCAAGCTGCACAGAGCAATGAGGTTGCCCCTCAGCCTCCTTTGCTCCACACTAGACAAGCCCAAGGTCCTCAGCTGCTCCTCACAGGCCATGCCTTCCAGCCCTTCCACCAGCCTGGCTGTCCTCCTCTGGAGGCACTCAAGGACCTTCACACCCTTCCCAAATGGTGGGGCCCAGAACTGCACACAGAACTCGAGGTGAGGCCACATCAACGCTGAATACAGTGGGATAATCACCACTTTTGGCAGGCTGGTTGTGCTGTGTTTGATGCACCCCAGGACAGGCTTTGCCCTCTCTGCTGCCAGGGCACGCTGCTGACTCAGATTGAGCCTGCTGCTGACCAGCACCCCCAGGTCCCTTTCTGCAGGGCTGCTCTCCAGCCACTCCTCTCCCAGTTTATACTTGTGCCCGGTGTTACTCCATCCCAGGTGCAGAATCCAGCATTTGGACCATTTACCATTGCCCGATGCTCCAATCTATCTAGATGCCTCTGCAAGGCCTCTTGTCCCTCAAGACAGTCAACAGCAGCTCCCGGTTTGGTACCATCAGCAAACTGGCTAATGGTGCATTCAACTCCTGCATCCAAATCATTGATAAATATATTGAACAGAACTGGCCCTAAAATTGAACCCTGAGGAACACCACTGGTGAGTGGTTGCCAGCCAGCTGTAGCCCCATTCACTAAGCACTGAAGCCTCAAGTCATTGATACTAGCTCACCAAGGCAAAGTTTAGAGGTCTTCTGCAACTGAAATAAGGTGGTTTACCATTGTTAGATTTACAACATGCTCAGATTCTACTCACCAGGAGAAAGAACTAGTACCTACTAACCAATGCTGCACAGAAAAGTGGACAGCATGTATTACTTAAGCCAAATGCTAATTCAAACCAAACCACATCATGCACACCACATTCACATTTTTAGTGAGCGACGATTGCCCGGGGTGGGGTGGCAGTCAGTAGAAACTCTAGGTTTTACTTTTGAAACTGCTGTAGAAATAAACAAATTATGGCAGATGAAAACCAGAATGCTGCTTGCTTAAATCATTCTACCCCTCTGGGTGACAGCTATGTGCCCCACACATTCTCCTCACATGTGAGGCAACCCTATTTCCTTCTCATGTCTCATGCCAGCACTTACTGCCCAACAGCTACAGTGAAAAAAAAAAAACACTGCACAAGCCCAAAAGCTCTTCTGTGCAAAATTTTGGCAGCTGTGACAGGAGTTAGGATACCCCTGCACCACCTTCAACCTCAAATATTCTTGAATTACTGCCACCGCTACAATTCATACCGTTGCTGTAGCTGCTGCCTCACCAGACCACGCACAGAGAACTGCAAGTGAGGTGACATCTCTGCAAGATTTAGTGAAAGAAAGAAAGAAACGGCAAAGAGAAAAGTTAAGAATGCCATGGGTCTCTCATGCACTGTAGTAGCCCTGCTGTGACCTGCAAGGCTGCTTGCCCTCAGGGAGCAGGGCGGAGGAGTCAGGTACAGCACACGCAGGTGTTTGACAGTATCACGGGAAAGAGAGGATGGAGAGGGTGCTGCTGGGAGCAAGATTCCTCTCTCCTAGAAGGCCAGTGGATGCCTACAAGTGTCCGGAGTGGACTGAGGCTGGTCACAGAAAGCAAACTGAGTGGGAAGGGGAGGATTAGCATTAGACAGGTGGGACGCGATTCCTGCCCCGACACACAGCGCCTTGAGACCCCGCGCCTGTTCACCCGAACTAACAGGAATGCAATACTTGCTGGAGCAGACGCTCGGGTGTTAGTAATCCAAACAATTCAAATATTGCCCATCACTAGGCTACTGTTTAAAACAGTTCCAAATTCATTATTTCTAGAGTTTAAATCTCCTGAATACAAAAGTATAAAGATGAAACTTTCACAATAAAACAATTTTATAAAACCAAATGCGTTGTTAAAATCCAGAGATTATAAGGCTTACTCCTTTTTTTGTACACACCTAAATATTTATCATGTAATAAAGTGCTTCCCCACCAACAGCTTATTCAACTGCTTCTCTCAAAGACTTCCACTTTGCAAATTCAATTTTTAAACTAAAGAACTACCTGCAAATAAAAGGCATTACAAGTCCTTAGAATTTCTCATATATTTAATAGAAACTCCTCTTTGCTTAAGAGTTCTATGTGACACATAACAATGCACAAGTAATCCACATAAGTCATCTGTAAGCCTTTTAGGTGAGTCATAAAAAATTAGCCAGCTTGGAAGTTCAGAAGGAAACAGACATCCTGCTCAGAGTAATGGGCTACCAAAGAAATCAGGGTGCAAGACCACCCTTATGTTCTTTGACTGCTTCTGCCATTTCCAGAAGCTCTTTGAGGTTTGCATTTTTTCAATCTGCTATACAGAGATGCACGGGAAACCAGAACTTCTGCTTTATACATTAAGAAATGTGTATTAAAGCAACATTTACAGGAAGCTTTTCTCATTGCTCATTAAAACCTGGAAAGGTCAAAAGAAGAATACAAGAGCTATTATTATAAATAATCCTCCATTTTATGAAGATCAGATGGAGGAAATGGTGTATTCTAGGCATTGTATAAAACCAAGAGACTAATAGCTTTCATGCAATGAAGAAAGGTCTTAGAAATCTTGCTTTAAAAAAAACCCAAAAACTGTGATTTATCTATAAAGATTGTGAACTTCACATCATAAAATGTGTGTATATATGCAGTCTATAGTCAGAAGTTTTTACTTCATATTAGCAGAGATAAATTAAGAGTGAAGAAGTCAGTAGGTAATCACAACTGTAAGAAAATAACTTATTAATTTTTCTTTGGAGGATACAGTGGTGAACACTATGTCAGAGTCCCGAGTCACAGACAGGTGACACCCCCACAGTTCGCCTGCCTGTGTTCAGGGCTGAGTCGGACAGCAGAGCTGTACAGCCTCGCATCAGAGCACCACTGGAGCAAGAGCTGTGAGAAGCCTGGGCGAGGGCATCCCCCTTCAATCCCCAGCTGATTTTCAGCTGGGCACAAGCTCCTGGCTCTCGCCCGCGCTGTGCCACAGCCATGCTCACGCCCCTCAACAGTGACTCACCAGGCGAACTTCTTAAGAGTCAGATAATCGTGCGTGCCGAATCCTGTTCATTGGAACTGTTGTACTCCTGTTCGTTTTAATAGAGAAATGTAGCGGCATCACTTTGAGATGCACTTTCTACTGTCAGGTTTGAGACTGCAACAGAAAGGCCTGTGTTACCAAGGGTTCAAAGAAAGCACTCAGTTGTCCAGGGATGAGGCCAAGACTATGGAAAAGAATACCAGACATCTGTCCCAAATAAAAGCAATGCCCCCTCGTGATGACAAAAGAAAATGGATAAGCAGGGAACTAAGTGACAAAATTGGTTTTACCCCAAATAACATTAGCAATGCAGAAAACAGATTACTTAATAAAAAGTACGGGAAACGCATCCAAACCGACAGTACTGATTACCTGAGAGAACTTCAGTTACCACATAACTGAAATTGGCACAGACCCAGATATCAGCATGTTCCATCTGGCTAGCAGTGGACGGTCACCAAAAATAGAAATTAAAATTAGATTCGCAAGCGGATAAAAAGTGGAACAAACCTGGTTGGACAAAGCAATCAGAAATGCAATCAAATGCTATGAATTATTAGGAAAAGATTGAGAACAAAACAGAAAGTGTTGTTATGCCAATGTATATATCCATAAAGGTTTGAATCCAGACTGTAGTTCTGGTCCCCAAACCTGAGAACATAAATTAATCCAGATACAATACAGAGGAAGGTAACAAAGATGATCAGTGGTACAGAATGGCTTCCACAAGGGGAATGATTAAAAATATTTGCCTGTAAAAGAGACAGCTGAGCAGAGGATACTACAACAGGCTCTAAAGTCACCAATGCCATGGAGAAGGTGAACTGGAATCACTGTTCCCCATCTCTTCCAAAGCAGGAACTAAGAGGCATCATACAAAACAAGCAGGAGACAGGTTCAAACGAAATACAGGGAGGTACTTTCTGCAGCCAACACATAGCTGAGGTGCGGGACTCCCTGCCAGAGTGCTGGGGGTGCCAGAAACGCACCTGGGATCCAAAAGTGATCATTACACCCATCAGCAGAATAAAAAACACACTCAGGGGTCCAAAATATGAAGACACCATTTTGACTCAGGAATTCCCACAGTCACAGATCACTGGAAGCGAGGAAAGTATTTTTATTTTTCATTGCTGTACGCTTGCCCTGCTCTAAAACCCTTGGTAGACTGTTGGCCGCTACTGGAAATGGGAAGGTAGACCCAACAGTTCCTTCTTACAATGCACTTGGTGGCTTTGCTTTCAATTTTTATATAACATAGCATCTAACTTCAAAATCGCAGTTCCTCCCTTTAACTTCAAAAGGAATCAATGCCAGAAGCACCCTGCTGGTTATTTTGTCTTTTTTCTTCATGAAACTGAACTGCCTTTGATAAATGAAACTGCCGAGTGGTTTTTTGGTTTAGTTTGGATTTTTCGTTTGTTTTGGTTTTGTTTTTTTTTCAAACGAGGTAGAAAACATAGCAGCCTCAGCGAGGACAGCTGCCATTTTTTCCACTGTGAAAGTTCGGAGTGTGCAGGGAAAACACAGAGGACCTGGAAACGAGGTTAAGGACACGTAAAAAGAGCAAATGCATGGAAACAAGCTACAGGAAATTCTGAAGAATCAGAGGAAACAAAAGAATCAGAAAACTAGAAACGGGGCATCAAGGGAGTAAGAAAGGCCACGAGAGCAAATGTAGGATGATATGGAAATTCAATGGAAGATGGAAGGGCGTGCAACAGAGTGAGAATTGTAACACTGAAAAAACTAGTATGATTTTATGGAAAAGATAAACCTTACTTGTGACGAGCGAGTGTGGTCTTATTGAGAACATGTAAATAGGAGGGGGAAAATGTCCTCAAAAAGTAAGAGAAATCCCACTCAAGGACACTCTTCCTCCAGCGTATTATTTAACTGAAGAGAATATAATGAATTTGGGGAATCTAGTGTGGTTTTTTGTGCATTTTATTGGCAATAACATGGATAACAGCACACACAGAATCTGAATTACAGCAAAATATGTGCACCACTGTACTGAAGTCAGAAATAGTGTTTTGCAGGTTTGCTAACTGCTTTGAAATCTATATGTAAGTCAACAGTTTATGTATGCTACCTAGGTCCTGAGATGGTAAGTGATCCACAGTTAGAATCAGGGTGTAAAATGCACCTACTCCACAGTTTTAGTTGTGTTGTCCTGCCAGTGCTAGCTGTAACTCTATTACCTGGTTTCCAAAAGCTTCCAAGTGTGAAAAATAGAACTTCTGGAAGAAGGTAACTCTGAGTAGGGCAGTCACAACTTCTTGACAGCAAATAAACCAACACTACAAGCCCAGTGCAGTCAAGTGCAAGTGTTTGTTACTAGAATGCTCAGGTATTTAGGGATAAAAGGTTTGATCCTGTAACTTCCGTACCAGAATTTACAGCCATGTCACAACGCTAAGTGACATCACAACTTTTATCACACATCGGCTGATACTGGACGATCATTCACCTCTAGCCGTCAGGATATTCATAACACTCAAATTTCTTTCACGAGTGACTTTTTCACCCGCAAAATTACAATGAAGAGCTTAAAAATCTTGACCTAAGATACCCAAGAAAGCTAAAGAAGGTTTACCGCAAAGGTGAACTCGCTTTTAAACAAATCCCGTGGTTTGGGGCGTAGGTACAGCCCACCACTCCTTGTTTAAACAACCGCAGAACGGCGACTGAGCTTCCCCAGCTTCAGCCACAGCAACGCGCCCAGCCCGTCCCGGGCCGCACGGCCGCAGGCACCCGCGGCACAGCCAAGCGGAGCCGCCCGAGTCAGCAGCGGCTCGTCCGCCCCGCCGGCAGCCGGCCCCGACCCCCGCACACCGGCG
>Ga0065711_1040461_pt1 | contig 16931 bp, 12 predicted proteins | sample Hoacrofraction12_FD_59098 | JGI IMG/M metagenome (GOLD analysis project Ga0065711, IMG submission 59098) | Hoatzin crop microbial communities from Cojedes, Venezuela - Epithelial fraction 12 v2 (version 2) | ecosystem: Host-associated > Birds > Digestive system > Esophagus > Crop | place... | reverse complement strand
GGAGATATTCAAGACCTGCCTGGACAAGATCCTGTGCAGCCTGCTGTAGGTGACCCTGCTTCAGCAGGAGGGTTGGACTAGATGACCCACAGAGGTCCCTTCCAACCCCTACTATTCTGTGATTCTGTGATTTACCCAGGCCAAAGACTATACTTAATCTGCCTGGATCTTTCTGAGGGACAAACGGAAGAGTTTAGGAACCAACAAGTTTCTTTCCTTTGGCTAAAAATGTAAAAGAAAATACCAAGATGTAATCACTTCCTGTCAGATACTCAGATGTCTGTGTCTGAGTTTTGCAGTGTAGTATCCATCACACAAACACTCACATGTGGTTTGTTTCTCTATGTACAAATAGGAAGAGGCCAGTCAAGACCTTTCCATGTTTGGGTTGCAGTTTAAAATAATACAATTTATCCAATCATGTTTTCACATTGATAGACTAAAAAGTTAGGTAATTTCTTTTATTTAAGGAGTGGCAAGGAAAAACAACAAAGTTTACATTTTGAAATAATTTCGCTTCTTTAGTAACATATAGAATACGACCACATCTTTTGGCATGATTGGGTACTGCACAGTTAACTACATTATCTTGTTAGGACAGTTATATTCTCTCATATGACAATGACTTGCAATATGTAGTCACTGCCTTCTGGGGAAAGGAAAAAACCCCAGCAATTACCGTGCAGTACTCGAATCTGCCTGCCAACAGCAGAACAATGATTTGTGAGACACATCAAGAGCTTCTGGCAAGATCAATCTAGTGAGATCCCTCTGATAGAGAAATAATGAGTTGACAAAGACCAATGTTCAGCTGGGCCCAAGCCCAATAAGATTACTGTACAGCATCATCAATATTGTCTGTGTTTGGAACTGACACAATCAGAATGGAATCAATTGTGTTTTCCACAGCACTGTCACACATGATTTTTAACTTTGGCTCACAGCAGTGCAGAGAAGCTTGCAGATGTTGGCAGATTTTTACTAACTTATGGGATGTCATTATTAAGTAGGAACTGCGCACTTCAGTAATTTGTGGTTCTGCGTGTTCCATCATATGGTCTCTGTGTTGAGGAGGGAGGAGAAGGAAAAGATGCAGTAGCCGGAGGGATTTCTCTGTTATCATCCTCATTTTACTGTGATTGTTGAAAATATCATGTGATCCTAAAGGTGCAGATTGTTTTTCAGAGAAGGACTAATTTGGACTGTGTATCAAAGTTATTTTACTCAGGCATGGGTGAATGTTGTTATTTTAAAAAAAGATAACAGTGAAAACATTTTGATTCTCTAATAAAAGACTTAGGATCCAGATGACCCCACCTGTGAACAGCAGACTCTATCCAAGAAGTTACAATCTATATTTTTAAAATTGTTATTTGGAAGCTGTTTCTTCAGTCTTGCAGCTACTAAAGTTAAACATTCTGTCACAGAAAGCTGTCACCCCTACTGCTATGTAATCCACTTCTATGCCTACACATTTTTGCGTATAGTATAGTGTAGTATACTCCATAGTAAATAGCTAATAACACATTAGTTTGTGAAGTAATTGAAATTAGACTGTTAGTTATGAACTAATATTTTGTTAGTTATTTATGGCATATCAAATTTCTATTTAATATTTTTGAAAAAGCAAGAGACAACTAGAAAATCAAGTTCCTTCTGTAAAAATGTAGGTCTCTGGATGCTAAAATATTCCTTTTTCTCTTTTGTTCATATTATTCTCCCCATTATTTCTTTCTGTGGTGTGTGTATGCTTTCTTTTTGAGAATTGGTTTTTAATTTTCATGAAAAGTAAATCTGAAAGCCCTGAAGACGGCAGCCACCTTCTGATTCATAAAATACCACAACACAGACATCAGAAGTAATATTTCCATATAAGTCTCTGTAGCAGAGTTTATTGGTGTTCATATAAGGTTTTTTTTATACGCTTAGGTATATTTGACTAGTTAAAAATACTAGTTCATAAAGAAGAGTCGATTACTGTTAATGAACATTGTATTTGGTTTTACTGTAGCCAAGAGTTTGAGTCTGAAGAGCAGAGATTAATGAGTTCACATTACACTTACTAGAAGCTAAAGGACAGCAAACTATTTCACAGATATCACTCAAGAGCAATCAAATAATAGTGAGCTTTAACCACTGTCAGTCTGAGCAGAATTTGAACCAGCATACTGAAAATTAACTTTAGGGCACCTGTGGTGCCAAATAACCTTTTAAACCTCTATTGCACTTGAATCTGTCTATTTTGATGATGTTATTACTTATCATATCAGACTCACCTTTTTAGTGGTATTGCTTCCATGGGTTATACTGTTTTACATGAGTATAAGGGAACTCCCTGCTGGGAAAATGACAGATAAACACTTAGTGTCTGCAACAAACTGGGAAACTTCTCACCCAAAACAATTACAAAGTTGGGCTAAAATGCATATGCTCTTAGTAGTACAGTGTAACTTTTTCTGTAAACATCTGATTAGCTGAAACATGTCATTCACTGCGACATGTCAAAAGGAAGATAACATTTTTAAGATAACAGGAACGTAACACTTTTTTTACTTCCATTCCCCTCTTTTTGCAAGGTTGAACTGAAAGATTGTTTGCAGGGTCAGACGGTTCAAAGACAAATGTAAGGTTGTATTTTCTGAAAAGTGTAACATAGCACATAATCTACTCAGGATTTTTAAATATGGGAGGTCTTCAGAATCTATTCACAGTGAATTACATTTAATTCAGTTTTTTATTAAAAATAAAATTGAAAGATTGTATTACTTTTAAAAAGTGTGGCTAAATTTAAACATATTTAAGAAACGTATAAAAATATAATATATAAAATATATGATGCAGAAGTTACTTAAAACTTTTATTAGCTGAATGTTACAAAAGTTGTTCATGCATGAGAAACAGATAGGCAAACTCACTAGAAACCAGGAATAATATACCATTTTTTGCATCACACCGAGTTTTTCCTATGGGTCAGATCTTCCTATTTTTATTGGTTAATAAAAATTTTATGCTATGATCCATTTCTGTGAAAAAATGAGTCAAAACAGAATTTTCACAACTTTCTGTGTATTGTATGGTGCAACCTAGTAATCACAGCAGTAACATATTCTGTACTTAACATTCTCATTAATATCAATTTTATTCCCAACAGCCTTAAATGAAGTTTTGCCACTTACTGAACCTTCCTACCACCACAATTATTTCACCAAACATGGAGGCTATGCAAACTTTCGCCACATCTGAAGGAATTAAAGACTTCACTAAAATCTATCTGACTGAAACACAAGCCAAACAAGCAAACAGGAAAGTGACAAAAATCTTCTCTGCCCTTTGGGAAACATTTGCACGAAGTGCCCTCAGAGTGAGGTTTTGTTTGGGTTTTTTGTTTGGGTGCAGGGTTTTGTGGTTTTTGTGCTTTTTTTTTTCTTTTTTTTTTTCCCCTGTATTTTGTGACCATACCTTTTAGTTAGGGTGTTCCTTGCCTCATGCTTGCCATTCACCTCTTCGCTAGGTTATTAAAAATGGCACATGACCCTGTGTTACGTCTGAAGACTCCTTCAGATAAGGCAGAGTTTAGCAAGGATTTAAGCAGTGCACCTAATTTAAAGGACCACTGCTCATGCTGGGGGAAGTTAGATACATTGACATCACATGATGAATTGGGGCATAACTGCGGTGTTAAATAACAATCACTTATTAAATTTATTTTCTTCCAGACTGCATGTGACCCCAAATAATAACAAATATATGAATAGTGATTGCATACTACAGATAACTCTCTTCTGTTGTCAGATAATGCTGTGATTAATGAATGTCTTTTCTATCTTTGCCTGGATTTTAAACAATAAATAAAAATATAAAATCTTACGTATATAAATTAGGTCATGCTATTTCCTTAGACATTTTTTTTGAGAATTCAATAGCTCTCATTTGTTCCTTCTTTTTTTCATATTCCACTGCAACATAGCACAAAACATCTTTGTTGTGTACATAGAATGTGTCTTTATGTTGTTTTGGCATATATATCCTTTATTTCCTTTTGCTGTTCATTGGTCTCTCCCTGTCCCCTCCTAATTTTTTTTTAATGTGACACCTCTGAGCTGGTACCCATAGCAACACCCACTGGTAGGGGTGAGCTTGTGAAGCCGCTGCAGCTATCCCCATAGCTCAGTTCCAACAATGCCAGTCATTAATCTAACAGTATCTGCCTACTCAGATCTCTCTAGTTCCTCTTCTGGTCTTCCCTCCTTTCAGCACTAGCTGCCCTGTGCACAAAGATCCAAAAGATTACTGTTAACAATTTTCCATTTTTTTAAAACAGCTCACGCTAGCAGGTCTGTTTCATCTAGTCTCAATGATATTGCCACATTAGATTATAGAATAGTCATGGTGTGAAGTAGTTTCCTGAATTAAAAAATTAATCTCAGATATCTCTTTGTCCAGCATCTTCATTTTAATTATAAAATAAAATAATAATAGAACTATCAAATTTAAAAATGCATTTTCTTATTGTTCTACATTATTTATGAAGGTAGATCACAACCTATTAAAATGTCCTCAAAATACTTACAATAAAATTACTGCTGGTTTTCAGTCAATCACCCATTTCTTTTTTTTTTTTTAACTAATGAATGATATGCTGTAGTTTAATATCTTGCACATATTTTAACTACTTCCACATAGATAGGTCTAAGCCTGATGTACAAGGGAGCTCGGCTGCCATTCCAGCAGAAGTGTTGTGCTGGCCAGCTGCACATAAGATAAATTTCATTTTAAGATTAATGTACGACTGAGATTTTCAAATGAGACTAAAGGGGTTATGGACACAAAACCCACTGAAATATAATGGGAATTCTCTCCCTAACTCCCTTAGGTGTTTCTGAAATTACTGTTTCAATTTTTAGAGTCAAATCCAGGATGGAAGAATTATGTTTTTGTTTCTGTGGGTTACAACTCATGCGTTTAAATTCGACCAAGTTAAGCCTTTGACATTTGTCTACTGACACTTATTTCATGTACATAAAAAAGTGTTTAGTGCAATTAGCAAAAAATTTTTAGATAGTTTACTACCTTTTTGGTGTATGACATGTCCTGCATATGACTAGGCGGATGGAAATGCTTAGTACTACTCAATCAATTTTGCACTATTCCGGATCAATTTCATCCATTTCAGAGGGATCATGCTGAGGTTTCTTTTTGCCACTATGGAATCTGATAAGGTCCTCCTGTTAAAATGTGAGTTTGTGGTCATATCTGCAGCTGTATCCATTAACACCAAATATGCAGACACGCTGACAAGTCCTGGGAATGGCTGAGGGATTCAAACCCATGCACAACCTACCAAGTACTTTAAAGGCTCAAATAAATGCCTGTCTAAAAACTGTCCTTGCATTGGGACTCTATTTGTTCTCCAAAGACCTACTCGTTTTGGGGAATGCAGTACATAAACCTCTGTTTAATTTTTCTGTTCAGACCCATCAGAAAATTTGTGTCCTTGTGCTGACCTGTTCTTTCAGAATGTGCAAAATATTCCAGTGTATCTTTTTATCAACAAAAGCTTACAAAAGATTTCCTTCAGGTGATATTGCCAGACAAACATGAAGACAAACTTTTTCAAATTAAAGATAAGTTCCTATGTTGACAATTTAGAGATAGCTTCAAATCACATTGGGGAAGTCTCTGACTTGATGATTTGTCTGGTATGACAGACAAAACAGTTTTGATAAATCAGTAAGAAGCAGAGTGACAAAAATGAAAGTAATAGTGGGTTAAGCTCATCAGCCAATTGGTTGGAGGGATAACTTGTTGGAACAGTAAAAGCTAGAATTTAATCTGTATTTTATCATGAAATATCAGAGATTGGAATAAAAAATTCCATACTTCAATTTATTCTAAAATGAAAAGGACAGTTGAGTATATGAAGTGCAGTTAGAAATCTTAGTCAAGGTGAATGTTAACATATGGTCAGTGTTTTAGGTTAAAGGCAGAATTAGACCAGTGTAAATACAACCTTCTATATTGAAGAAAAAGTCTATGTATTTTATAAAAGTACTCCACTCTTCTGTGTACTTTAGGGACATGTAAGAGAAAAAGTGTTTACAATTTTTTATTAAGAAAATAGCATTGTGTAACACAAAACATATCCTTGAACTTGTTTTTATTTTTTATATTTCAGTAGGAAAAGATTAATTTCAGTCTTACTGAATAATTTATTAGTTAATGTTTTTCACCATTTTTTGTGATACAGATGTAGCATATGTATGATCCACTAAACATCTGTTAAATACAAACTTATCAGTTGTTTCAATGTACAACCTGTACATTCAAACTTCAACACCCTAGAAAATAAAGAGACACATTTTGAACTCACATGTACATGTGCTTCTCTGATTGACTGCACATCACATTGCTCAATTTAGGGTACAGTTGGGATCATACAGCTTTAAATTAATCTTAAAACAATTAGAAATTTGGGAAGGACTTTTCACACTTCACATATCAGAAGCTATAACAATGATGTCTTATGGTAAATCCAGCAATCACGCAATAAAGCTTTTCAGCATGTTATCTCAGAGGTATTAGCTGAGCACTAAGATTTGTCCTGGGAAAGGAGCTAGCTTCTCTTTCTAGATATGGAGAAGATCTAAGACTGATATGGAACTGGAGTTAGAGCATTTTTAGCATAATAATCTAGAGTCGCTTATGTGTCTGAAGGGTCAAAAAAGCTGAGTTTCATTTCTGGAATACTGACTAGAACTCTCTTATAACAATCCCTATCAAATATCATGAAGGCAAATTCTTCTAATTAGTTCTGTAAATGCAACGGATAACTAATAGATGACACTTCTTATTTAGACATTGTTGTTTCTTAGTAGCTGCATCAACTGTGAAAAAGTATTCCTTGCATATGGTTTTCGTCTTAAAGGCAGAGAACCAATTTTTAAAAGTTTTTTCTTAATGAAAGTGAGTTGGACATCCCTCATAAATCTTATAACTTTAGTGGACATTACTCACTTCCCCCAAAAGCATGGATGGATGCTTTAAGAATTTCCCAGTCATTAAAATGAAAGCAACCTCAGTATTACTTTCCTAGCAGCCAGACCCTTACTCATGGTAAACGGTGCCTTCATCTGTAACAGGTCTTGTTGATTTCAGGGAAACTATATGATTCCTAGAGCACTGCTGAACAAAAGCCGAGACATAAAGTCTGTCCTACAATATCTCTTTCAACACGTTTTCATAAACACATTATAGAACCTGATCCTTAACAGCTTTAATATATATGTTTCCATTAAAATCAGTGCTGCTATACCCATTTACATGAATGAATAATCTTCAATGGAAGCACCATAGCTAGAGATTTAAAACATATGTAAAACTTCTTCAAATTTTCTAGTTGGACAAAAAGGATTTTGGACAAGATAATCAGAATAACTTATTTTACTCTTTTTGTTCATATTGAATTTCTCTCCTGTAAAAGGGCTACTCGGATGGGTAGTAAGGAAGCCCAGACCTTTAAAGAGTACTGGAATTTGGATAAATGAGGTCATGCTGCATCGTGCAATGTATTACAGACGATTCTTGTGCTAGTTTGCAGATTGTATAACACACAGGGTGGTAAATTATGTTCAAGAGCAACTTCAGAAACAGAGGAGGCTCATAGTATAATAAATAACTCTTTATATTAGGTGGAAATTAATTAGTTCCAAATTTGATCAAATTATGAGATTACGTCCACTTTAATACAAATTAATTTATCATAATGAATGCTAATAGAATTAATTATAATTAGACACTGTTGCACTGGGTGAAGTATTTCATAATGGTCCCTTTCATATTAGTAGTAGATTATGTGCATATTTCAAATATATAAAAAATTAAGAATTAGAATTATGCTAAATGTGTTTTATGATGGAGGTATGTTAAAGAACCATGACAAGAAATTTGGAGCCTGGTTAATTGGACAAATGATCTTTTGCCCTATTTAAAGCTGGCCTGATACTGAGCATTCAAAACCTGTTTATTTTTTTCTAGAAGAGCCACTGGACATTCAAATACAGCCTAAAATCTTGGAAAGCTGACATCCTTTTTGCTTTTTTCATATATTCTAACTTACAGCCCCCATGATGCTTGATGCTAAATCATGATATAATGAGTACTGAATTACTTAGGCCATTTCCAATTTCCACAGAAAATGGACTTTAATTCAAAACCATGCCTGGTTAATTAAACTTTCCATGATCTAATTTGATCTAATTATTTCTATAAATTGAGATGTAACCAGACTTATATCCTAAGGTAGAATCGGGCTATGGTTACACATTTTTACTTAGATGGAGGGAACTGACAAGAACTCCGTCATTCTCTCCTATTAACCCTAGCCTTGCTGGTCACTTGAATCAGCACAGTTTGCAAACTAAATGGTGAAGAAAGAACTGTATTTTCAAAATGTAAATCAGAGTGGGGTTTTTATTTACTTAGCAAGACTGATTTTTCTGTAGGCATTTGAAGAATGATGTTTCCTTTTGCATCTATCTTGAATGGATGTAATGCAGGAAAAATGCTTGATACAGTCCATGTGTCTTATTGACAGTCCAGTACATATTTGGTCTCTTTTTCATTTCTATCTGATAATGACACTAAATTATAACTTAGGTTTATTTTTCTCTAAAGAGGTCTTCTTCTCTAGAAGATCTGCTCTTCTAAATCATACACAATATGATCTGAACCATTTACAAAATGATTACATTCTGAAAAAAGAGAAAACTCCTTGCTAAGTTATTTTATTTTGCTCTATCAAAACCAAAGCCTGAATCTATTTGTTCACACTAGCAACATTTGTTAACTCCTGAAGATACCTGTCACTCTTTCTTTGGCTGGTTTCCTTAAGCCATCGCTGATCTGCTTGAGTGAACTATCACTGTTGCTTACCAAAATCTTGTCACGTCCAGTCAGCCAGTGTACACATCTACTATTCTTTGTATATACAATAAAATAATGTCGTTCTGAAATCTTTGCTGACAGAGAAGCAGAGCGCAGATGCCTGCATATCATGCTTTGCAAACAAACAAGACAATCTGACAAAGTATTCAAGGCTTCTGGCTGCACTGTCTGAGTTGGTTTAGAGGTTAAATAAATCAGTTGCCTTTTATGTGTTAAGAAAAGGTAAATCATTCTGGGAAATCTGTTAGAACTAGAATATTACGCCCAGAAAGTAAGGGTAGAAGCCAGTCTGCTAACTGGAAATGCCTACTTGAGATATATCCTCACTGATAATTTAGATGTCCTTTCGCAGAGATGTGGACAATACAGACTGCCTAACATAACTGCCAAAGCTCTCTACAGAGTCAATGACGAGAAAAAGACAGACATTTCTGAAAAGTTGAAGGCTGCCTTAATTTAGTTAGTTTCCTGTCTGCATTACTTGGGGAAGGTAAGGACATCATGGGAAAATCTAGTCCACATGGGTTAGGTGTTTACTTCTCTATTATATTATTTCAAAATGAAGAGTAGGAAACTTTAGGTATTTCCATATTTCTGTGATGCAATCTGCATTTTTTTTTTCTGAATGCATGCCCAGGTGCTAATTAATTAGTAACCCAGCAACCAGCTGCTGAAGGGAAAGCCTCAACCACCAGACAACGAATTCCACTGACAGCCCGCCCTCTCTACTGCTGTTGGGAGACTACATTTCCTACTCTTTGGTGCCTGTCAGTCATGCATGACACAGGACCCAGAAGGTAGCCTGACTACTTGTGCTGAAGAGTAAGCTGGGAAAAGACAGAACTGGACTTCTAGATGAAGGTCTCTGGAAATCTGTACAGGCTTTACATTATGACATCATTGGATAAAACAAGGAAACAAAATAGAGTTCAGAAGTGGAGATCAGAACTTTAATTCATTTCCTACCTGTTGCCAAAACTACAAAACCAACAGTTACGCTTCCCTTGGTTACTCTTCCTTAGCCCACAAGTCAAGGAAATCAAGGCATAACCTTTCTTAGTAGCTCAGTAAGAGATCATGAATGGAGTTCTTTGCTATAATCTCCCATTTAAAAAATCAGTTTTATTGAAGAGAGATAACGATTTACTCCTTCTTTAACTTGCTGATTGTTGATCAGTTGTCGATTTATTTCAATGACACCAGAATCTTTAGGAAACTTCAGAAACTGAGAGAAAAGCTCTTCAGGAGATGTAAATCCTCGTTAGCTTTAGTGAAACTGAACCTGATGTATCATAGAAATAATAATCAGTATCGGAAGTTTTTTCTGATAAAAGCCTCTGGAAATAAATAAAAAACATGTAAAATACATTCAGACTAAAAACATCTGTACTTATAATGTGCCTTAGTGTCATTCACAATTGTGGATATTAAACCATTCTGTTAGAGTCACATTCTCCATGGGAAAGTTATGTAGTATATATAAAGCTCAGTAGTTCATTGATACCATTTTATCTTTCTGTACAGAATTGTCACTTTTTAAAGCCAAGATCCAACTCTCATCAAATTTTAAAAACTAAGATCCATATATCTCCCAAAAGAAAATCAGGTTAAGTTTCTCTTCTCTTATAATTTCACAAATGAGAAAACTCTCATATGATTTCTTACCACAGAATCAGCATACAGCACAGGTTGAAAGGGACCTTGAAGGATAATCTGGTCCAACCTTCATGAAGAACCTTTCATGAAGAAATTCAGAGTAAAACCCCTTATTTATGGCTCCTATATGCATATGCCTGATCCCTCAGCTTAACTGACATTCTGAATACTTATGCTGACAAAATCCCGATGATAATGTGCCATCTGAGCAAGACTGTGGGCAGATACTTGACCATACAGTTTCAGAAGGCAGAGGTTCCCTCTTTCATCATTTTAATTTGCTGATCGCCATACTGCTCTCTTGAAATATTTTATCAGTTTTGTTTCATTGCAGCCTATAATAAAAACATTTTTTCTTACTAATTATCTGTTTTCCCAAGAATATTTTGTTACTATAGAATAGTATCATAGAGTGGAAATATAAAGTTCATTTGCTTTTGCTAGCTTTTCTTCATATCTCTTGAAATTCAATGTCCATCTCCACAAGGTGCTCAGCATTTATTGTGAGGTATTTAACACCTTTTATGTACTGTGGCTTAGTTTATAACAAACCTCTTTGCTGACAGGAGAAGTCTTTGTGTAGTAATTTACAAAAAAACACAGACTCATCCATTAGGATTAGTTTAATAAATAACAAATATGAAACATTAATCCATTTCCATGGGGTATTTAATTTTCAGTGATAATGTCCCACTCTAATATTACAGGGGCTTTGCAGGGAGACATGACAAACAAGTGTCTGAGAGAGTTAAAAACTAGAAAATAGTCTATGGAATTAATTTTCTCTATTAAAAAAAAAAAAGATGCAATTTGATGCAGCAATAGCAGCTATAACACAAGCTACCTGACCTTGCCCTTACAATGACCCCAACCTTGACCTGCAGGGACACTCTCTCTAGGGATGAGAGGTATGTTATTACATGTTATGTTATTACAAGGTCCCTGCTGAGCAGCAACTGCCAAATGGACTCAATTAAGTGTTTCTTGTGATGTGGATTACTGTCTACTGGGGCAAGTTGATACTAGCAAACATATTTCATTCTCTTAAAGTTTGACTGGATATGAAAAGCATGTGCGTTACTCATTCGGTGACACTTCAGTGTATGATTTATATCTATTTAGAAAAATCATAGCATGGAGACTTTAGTTGTGCACTGCAACCTTTTTTCGCTCCTTGTCCTTCAGCAACAAAACCCTGTTATCACACTCAAGGATTATCAAGGCAGACATAGCCTTCGTAAACGTAAGCTTCCAAAAAGAAAAATTACATCAAACAGTTGGTGCATTCTGATGATCAAACTGATGTTTAATGCTGAGCATAAAGTTAAAAATAGCTGCAGACTCAACTCTGTATGTTTTCTGATTTTTATCTCAAAAAAGTTGTGTCAGCGATAAAATACTGAGAACTCACAAGGGCTGGGTTAATTTATTGCTTGTTTAAAGTCTTCTACATTAAAACAAAAGCTGTGTAGGGTTATTGGTAAAAATGGAGAATAGTGTCTCTCTCTCTAGATATATTTATATGTTCAATATTTACAATTTTAAAAATTAAACCATTTTCACTGTGTTTTTTGTATATAATATTTCTCTAGAAGTTGTCTTCTGGAATGTCTTTCGAAAGTTGTAGAAAAATGTCTTCTTGGCTACAATGTACTATGGATCAGACAGCCAAAAGAACATTGAGCAAATTAATAAGTCATTGCATGCAGAAAGAATACGTTTTATAGAACTTTCAGATAACAATTTTTATCTTGACTTTTGTATCTCTGCACAAAATCTATTTTTTCATAATTTTTACATGGGCAAAGTAAGAAAATTACTTCAGAATCTTTGATTTTCCATCCTACTTCTTTCCACTATATTTTCCCCCATCAAATTCGAACCATAAGCAATTTGCATGAAGACAGCTCAGAAAAGCTAGTCCCATGGAATTCAGAGAAGGTTCTGTCAATATTTCTAAAAGAGCCTCCAATTCTTTCTTTGATGTCTGTAACATGGGAAAGACTAGACAGCATTCCTTTGGTCCAGAAGATAAAAACAAGAAGCACTTTGTAGAGGAAATATACACCTGTGACCTCTCTTTGTACGACATAAAGAATTAATACAGGTTGTAAACCATAAATACCTTGTAAATGAAAAATATCTTCCCTTTCCACCATTGTTTCAGATAAAAGATTTTTCACGAATTAATTATTATACACCACTTTAACTAGAATACATTTCTGCCTGAATGCCTCCTCAAGGCTATTGGAAAAAAATTTTTTCAATTGTATTAGATGGCTGTAAATAGAATCATAGAATCCAACCTGACCTTGAATGTTTCCAGGGATGAGGTATTTACCACCTCTCTGGGAAACCTCTTCCAGTGTTTCACAACCCTCACCATAAAAAATTTTGCCTTATATCTAAAGTAAATCTACTGTCCCTTAGTTTAAAGCCATTAACTCCTGTCCTACCGTAACAGGCCCTGTACTCATCTTTCTCATCAGCCTCTTTTAGGTACTGAAAGGCCACAATAAGGTCTCCCTGAAGCCTTCTCTTCTCCAGTCTGAACAACCCCAACTCTCTCAGCCTGTCCTCATTCTAGGAGGTGCTCCAGCCCTCTGGTCATTTCTGTGGCCTCTTCTGGGCCTGCTCCAACAGCTCCATGTCTTTCCTGCGCTGAGGGCTCCAGAGCTGGACGCAGGACTCCAGGTGGGGTCTCACCAGAGCAGAGCAGAGGGGCAGAGTCACCTCCCTCGACCTGCTCGCCATGCTTCTTTTGGTGCAACCCAGGATATGGTTGGCCTTCTCGGCTGTGAGTGCTAATTGCCAGCTCACGTCCACCTTTTCATCCACCAGTACCCCCAAGTCCTTCTTGGCAGCGCTGCTCTCAATCCTTTCATCCCCCAGCCTGTATTGGTATCGGGAGTTGCCCCGAATCAGCTGCAGGACCTTGAACCTGCCCTTGTTGAATCTCAACAGGTTCACACAGGCCCACTTCTCAAGCTTGTCCGGGTCACTCTGAATGGCATCCCATCCTTCTGACACGTTGACTGCACCACCCAGCTTGGTGTCATCTGCAAGCTTTTTGAAGGTGCACCTGATCCTGCTGTCCATGTCATTGATGAAGATATTAAACAGCGCTAGTCCCAATACAGACCCCTGAGGGACACCACTTCTCACCAATCTCCATCTGGGCATTGAGTCGTTGACCACTACCCTCTGGATGCGACCATCCAACTGATTCCTCATCCACCTAACAGTTCACCCATCAAATCTCTGTCTCTCCAATTTAGATGTTGCGGGGGACTGTGTCAAAAGCCTTACAGAAGTCCAGAGAGACAACATCCATAGCTCTTCCCTTGTCCGCTGATTGAGTCACTCCATCATAGAAGGCCACTAGGTTGGTCAGGCAGGATTTCCCCTTAGTGAAGCCATGCTGGCTGTCTCCAGTCACCTCCCTGTCCTCTGTGTGCCTTAGCATAGCCTCTAGGAGGAAGACCTGTTCCATGATCTTCCCGGGCACAGAGGTGAGGCTGACTGGTTGATAGGTCCCAAGGTCCTCCTTTTCTACCCTTTTTAAAAATAGGCACAATGTTTCCCTTCTTCTAGTCACCTGGGACTTCACCTGAGTGAAGTGATTTTTCAAATATCATGGAGAGTGGCTGGGCAACTACATCAGTCAATTCCCTCAGGACTCTGGGATGCATCTCATCAGGTCCCTCAAGTGGTCACGAACCTGGTCTTCTCTTTCAGTGGGAGGGACTTTGCTCCCCCAGTCCCCGTCTTGTGGTCCACCCATTCGAGAGGTGTGGGAAGAGAGGCTTCCAGTGAAGACTGAGGCAAAAATGTTGCTGAGTGCCTCAGCCTTCTCCTCGTCCACTGTTACCAGTTTGCCAGTCATGTTCCTCAGGGGGCCTACGCTTTCTTTGATCTTCCTTTTCTGGCTCACATACCTGTAGAAGCTTTTATTACTCTTAGCATCCCTTGCCAAGTTCAGCTCCAGCGTGACTTGGCCTTCCTGACCCACCCCTACAGAACCGGTCAGCATCCCTATACTCTTCCCAGGATAACTGCCACTGTTTCCACTGCCTGCGTGTTTCCTTCTTGCCCTTTAGTTTGACCAGCAGGTCTTGATTTAGCCATGCCAGTCTCTTTTTTTTTTTTTCTTGAGTTCTTACACTTGGGGATCAATACTAATACTTACAGTTGCTGTTTAATATTTGATGCTGCGGTAACTTTTGCTGTTGTGAGCATAGTGTGGATTAAAAACAAGCTAAAAACAACATGAGTTGCTACGTGTTGTTCAGTGTTTTCCCAGAAACAGATACCTAAAAGAGTGTTGGAATGGAAACATTTTTGCTGAATCTGAGTAATTCTTTTTGAGCATTTACGCAAACTTGAATGCAAAAGTTTATCCTTCCACTTGATTGTCACTGAAAGAAAGTTTGTTTCCTTCTTTAAAAAAACAACTGCCCTACAAGTGAGAAAGAACTGGACTCTACTGTTCTGTCACCATCCTTTTCTCTACGGTGGTGTGTAATCAGAATTCCAGCAGAGGCTATATTCTGCTTTATTACATATCTTTTGTTGTCTCTTATTCATAATATTTTCTTTATGACAAGAAACTGAACCAGATGAAATTGTAGTGCCCTATGGCATCATAGCAATCTAATGCTTGGACTACATTTACTGCAAAATCTGGGAACAATATGCAGGTTTGGGCAATTTGTTTTTTGCCTCTTGACAGAGGTCACAAGTGATAATAAGCCCTATGCTACTGTTACACCTTTGTCCACACTATAAAAATAGTACTATAATTTCACAGGATACAAACAGGCAAATCTATGGGTTAGAATAACTGCCTCAGAGGAAGGTAGAGAGGAAGATGCAGAATTATGTGGGAAAAATCTACACTTTTTGTGTGTGTCATAGTTTTCCATTTCCAAAAACTCTAAACTAGTTTAAGAAATTTCAAAGGGAAAATATTACACAGTCATTCTGTCAGATGCAGTAACAGCTGTCTTTTTACAAAATAACTACTGATAATTACAATCATTTAGTTCCTAGTACTGAGCCACATCATGCAGAACATGTCATTTATCATTATTGACCTTAGCAGAAACAAATTTACCCAAATAAATATGGGCTCAAAATATCCACTAGAAAAGGTAGTGATTGCTTATATATAATAATATTTTTTATGTATTTATTATATGTTTATAATATATGATAATAATTGCTCATATAATACAAATATTGGCAATTTCATGTAGACCTGTATTAATAAAAAGAAAGCAGCTGTGGATACTTCTGCGTATGGAAAGGAATTTTTTCCTTAGCTGAAATTGTTTTATAAAATAGAGTTGACAGAATTATCCTTCAATTAATGTTATGGAAAAGCAGTTGAGTTTGTTCAGTTGTATTAACTTCTGAAATGGAAGTAATTTGAAAAATGTTAATGTCTCTAGCTGTAAAAAATAATTTTTAAAAAATATTTTCATTGCTTGCTCAAATGTTTTTTGACTGGATTTAGACATGCAGGAGCTTGCTCACAACTACAGATTGGCATTTTCTGTATATTGAACACATGTTGGCAAATTACAACTTTTTTAGAGCTTACTTAAACCAAAAAAGAATGTAAACCTCTAGACTTCCCTGCAGAGTGCTATTGTTCAGTGCTTCCACAATTCCGAACATTTGGAATTGAATTTCATTAGCAGAGCATCAATTACTTTTCAAGAATCGGTAATATACCAAATTTAGCGAGTAGTATAACTGCATATAAGACTGCTGAACCTTACAAAGTGCAAATGCCTCTGAAAAAGAAAAATATTTTCTGTTTAAACTTTACATGGAACTTTACAGGGTTCTCTCTTTTTCTGTCTCTGCTATAACGAATTTCTTATGCTCTTTTCTTCCCCTACTTACAGGCCTTTTGGTGTGTTAAAGTTTTGTAAGTGAAGTGGGAGGTGCTGCAGGGGTGGCTTCTGTGGGAGGAGGTCGGAGGCTGCCCTGTGCTGGACACAGCCAATTCCAGCCAGCTCAGCAGCAGTCCCACCACAGGCCAAAGCTGAACCCATCACAGGAGTCTGTGGTGCCTCTGCGAAGCCATATTTTTTAAAAGACAGAAAACACCAAGGGGCAGGGAATGAGGGAACATAGAGAAAGAAAGTGAAAGCAAAAGAAATATCTAAATATAAAAAAGAGAGAGAGCTAGAAAGAGAGTGAGAAGGGAACTACAGAGATAACGTCAAAGAGAGTAGCAGGTTCTCCATGATGAAGCCTTTCGAGGATCCACTGACACTAAAACCTTGAAAAAATAAAAGACAAAAAAAAATTGGGGGGGG